>Ga0206678_10000026_pt1 | contig 84741 bp, 78 predicted proteins | sample M180m12015metaG_FD_155453 | JGI IMG/M metagenome (GOLD analysis project Ga0206678, IMG submission 155453) | Ammonia-oxidizing marine archaeal communities from Monterey Bay, California, United States - M1 80m 12015 | ecosystem: Environmental > Aquatic > Marine > Intertidal zone | place: USA... | reverse complement strand
TCGTCGGCACAGGGTCCAGTGGGATCCAGATGCTGACCGTCTGTAGGCCGTCCACGAAGTAGTAAGGAGCGTCGCAATGCCAGGGGGTCGGACGGGGCGCACCCGGCTCCTTGACCAGCACGTGCTCGTGGAACAACTGCACGGTCTCGGAGCGCATCAGCCCGGCGGCCACGTCGGCAATGCCCGAATCGAAAGCGAACCGCTCGAACTCGGGGATGCGAGACCAGTTGCAGTAGTCGTCCCAGAAGCGTCCGGCGTCACCAGCGGTGCCGTTGTCGTCGAAGAACTCGCTGGGTTCAGCCTCGTTGCGGGCTACTCCGGCGGCCAACTCGTCGACCCAGTCGGCGAACAGCCCCTCAAGGTGCACGGCTCCGTCGGCGGCGAACGCGTCGGCCAACTCGTCGGAGATAGGAGGCGCGGTCGCGTGGTCGGTCACCCGGGGAGGATACGTCGCCCCATCTCCGCGATGCTTGGGGGATGCGGAAGGTGACGTTGCGTGAGTTGGAGCACTTCGTGGCCCTTGCCGAGCATGGTTCGGTGACCGGGGCGGCCCGGGCCATCGGGCTGTCCCAGCCCGCCATGTCGACCTCGCTGCAGGAGCTGGAGAAGGCTCTCGGGGTGACACTGTTCGTGCGGCACCGGGGTCGTGGCCTCGGCCTGTTGGCGGAGGGCGAGGCGCTATTGGTGGAGGCCCGGGAGCTGCTAGCCCGGGCGGCCGAACTCGAAGAGCGTATGTCGGCCTCGTCAGACGGCTCGGCGGGGCGGCTGGTGCTGGGTTCCCTGACCACCGCTGCGCCCATCGTGGTGCCGTCTCTGGTCCGTCGATTTCGTGACCGGCATCCGGGGGTGGATGTGGAGATTCGGACCGGGGCCCAGGCCGAGTTGTTGGAGGCGGTGGCGTCCGGTGCGCTCCATGCGGCGTTGACCTACGACCTGGGGCTGGGCTCCGGTATCCGCTTCGTCCAGCTGGCCGATTCAGCACCCCACGTGCTGGTGGCCGCTGACCACCGACTGGCTATTGAGGTAGCGGTGGGCCTCGATCAACTGGTCGACGACCCGTTCGTGATGCTGGACCTCTCGACCAGCCGCGAGTACTACACGTCGCTGTTCCTGGCTGCCGGGGTGTCGATGCGTCCGGCCATGACGGTGACCGACCTCTCGTTGGTGCGTTCGCTGGTCGGCAACGGGTTCGGGTGGTCGCTGGGCAACCACGTCCCGGCGCGGGACGAGGCCCAGGACGGTTCCCGGGTGGCCTATGTCCCGTTGAGGACCGACGTACCGCCGTTGGGCCTCGGCTTGGCCTGCCGGAGCGCGGATCGTGGTCCGGCCGTGCTGGATGCCTTCACGGAGTTCGCTAGGTCGTCGCTGCGATTCCCCCGACAATTGGAAGACTGACCTCCCTAGATAGGCAATACAAATCCAGTAGATCGATAGCATCCCTTTGACGGATGGCTCGACGTACACCAGCATCTGGGGGTGCCTTCGATCTCCATCCCTTCGATCTCTGCTGTGGCGGACCTGCTGGGCGAGTTAGTGGCGTACCCCACCGAGAGTTGCTCTCCCAACGTCGACCTGATCGACCACTACGCGGATAGGGCCCGGAGGGTCGGCGCAGCGGTCGACGTGGTATCCGGTGAGGCGGGGCGGGCCAACCTGCACCTCCGCTTCGGTCCGGATGCACCGGGCGGGATCCTGTTGTCGGGTCATACCGACGTGGTTCCCGCCGGGACTGGTTGGGAGACCGATCCCTATGTCCTGACCGAGGTGGACGGACGACTGGCCGCCCGCGGCACCGCCGACATGAAGGGCTTCTTGGCCGCCACTCTCGTGCTGCTTGAGGAGACCGACGTTGACGCCCTCCGGGCCCCGGTCCACCTGGGCCTCAGTTACGACGAGGAGATCGGCTGCGTCGGCGTCCGGGGTCTGCTCGACGTGCTGGCCACCGGGTCTACGGGTGCCGGGACATGTGCCCCTGAGGTCGTGGTGGTGGGCGAGCCCACGGGGATGCGCCTATGCAACGCCCACGCTGGCAAGGTCGCCCACCGGATCGATCTCACTGCGGCTTCCGGCCATTCCAGCCGGGCCGGGACTGAACCGACCGCTGTGCACGAGGGCGCTGCTCTGGCTGCGCTGGTCCAAGGCCTGAACGATTCCGATCGCGGCATCAGCGCCAACGTGGGGTCGATCCACGGTGGGGTGGCGGTCAACGTGTTGGCCCCGTCGTGCACGCTCGAGTTCGAGGTGCGCCATCGGGCCGACACCGACCCCGACGAGGTGCTGGCCGGTGTGCTGGACGCGGTAGCCGACGCCGATCGGCGACTGTCGGCCGTGGGCGGACATGCCACCTCCGAGTTGTTCATCGGCTACCCGGGCCTAGACACCGATCCCTCGCTGGCCCCGGTCGTCGCCATGGCCGACCTGGTGGGTTGCGGCGCACCGGGCCCTGTGGCGTTTGGTACCGAGGCCGGCCTTTACGCCGACCGGTTGGGCGTGCCGTCGGTCATCGTCGGACCCGGCGACATCGCAGACGCCCACCGTCCCAACGAGACGGTGGCCCCCGACCAACTTGAGCGGTGCGGTGACGTGCTGCGTCGAACCATCCACAGTTTCTGTTCCGATGACGGCCCGGCTGTTGCAGGGACCGGCCTAGTTGACCATCTCAGTTAAGGGAGACCCCCATGAGTACCGCTACCGAAGAGAAGTCCACCACCGACCCATGGCCCGAGTCCCCGGAAACCGGCGAGGTCCTAGCTCGGGTGGATGCCCTGGGCCCGGTCTGGCGGGAGCGCGCTCGCGCCCTAGACGAAGCCGTTGAGTTTCCGCACGAGAACTTTGCCGAGGCCAAGGCTGCTGGTCTACACGCCCTCTGCCTCCCCACCGAGTACGGCGGCGCTGGTTGGTGGCTGCCCGGTCGGTTCAGCCCTTGGTACAAGGTGCTGGAGCGAATGGCCCGGTGGGAGACCAACACTGCCCAGTTGCTCCAGGTGCACAACCATGCGGCGGGCATCATCGCCTTCCACTCCACGCCTGAGCAGCGCGACCGGTTCCTTCCCGACATCGCTGATGGGGCCTTCTGTGCCTCGTTGGGCTCGGAGGCGCACCTGTACGAGAACGGCGCTGAGGTCCTCGAGTCCGAGTTGACCCAAGTCGACGGCGGTTACCGACTGACGGCCCGCAAGGGATTCGCCTCGGTCGCCGCTGCCGCCAAGTACCTGATGGTGTGGTGTGCCGTGGAGGGTGACACGCCGTATGCGGGTCGGATGGTGTTCGCGGTGGTGGAGGTGGACTGGGAGGGCGTCGAGTTGTTGGACGACTGGCAGATGTTGGGCATGCGATCCACCATCTCCTGTGGCGTGAAGTTCGACGACGTGTTCGTGCCCGACAGCCACGTGGTGGGCACCCCTGGCGGGTGGGTCACCGAGGACCAACGCACCTTCTCCTGTGCATACGCCGCCAACCACCTGGGTTCGGCCCAGGGAGCTTTCGACTTCCTGACTGACTACATCGGCGGGCGCCCCGACCTGGCTGGGTCGGAGGCTGTACGGGTGAAGCTAGGCCAGATGGACGCCCAACTATTCGCCGCCCGATCCTGTCTGTACGCCACAGCGGCCCGGCTGGACCGGGGCGACGATCCCGACGAGTGCGAGGCCGATGCGGTGCGCACTATGCACCTGGCCAAGGACGCGGTACTGACCATCCCCTACCAAGGTTTCGACCTGGTAGGCGCCCGGGCCTGCCACGAGCGGTACCCGCTGGGCCAGATGATGCGTGACGCCCGGACCTTTACCCTCCACTTCAGGGACGACCTTTACGTGGAGCGCCTGGCCCAATTGGCCCTCGGTAAGGGCTTCTCGGCCAAGGGCGGCCGCGGGGGATCCACTCCCTTCGAGGAGGGGGCGGGGGCTACGGCCCAGGCCACCGCTGGGGCATGATCTGCTCCACCCGAACGCCGCCATCCACGCCGTCAGTTATGAGAAAGCGTCCGACGCCATGACCCATCAGCGCATCCGCCCCTTCAACACGAAGGAGACGTACCCCGAGCAGAACCTCGATAACGACCTCAGCCAGGGTGTGGTGGCCCGCGGCACCATGGTCTTCCTGCGGGGCCAGGTCGCCCAGGACCTCGACACCCGGGAGTCGTTGCACACTGGCGACGCCGGAGCCCAGACGGCCAAGACCATGGAGAACATCGCCATGCTGCTGGCCGAGGCTGGCTCGGAGATGTCCCACATCTGCCGGATCGTCGTCTACCTGACTGACATCCGATACCGGGAGGCCGTCTATCAGGAGATGGGAAGGTGGCTCCAGGGCGTCCACCCGTGCTCGACGGGAATCATCGTGTCCGCCTTGGCTCGCCCCGAGTGGGTGGTGGAGATCGAGGTCACCGCGGTGATCCCCGACTGACCGATTCGATTGACCTGCCTGACCGAATGGATCTCCACGTGACGACCCCCCAGCCTGAGACCGGCGCCCTGTTGTCTGGTCTACGCACCGTGGCCGACGGGCCGCTGTCGGCGGCTACCAACATGCCACCGGCCATGTACCACTCCGACGCGGTGTTGGCCCTCGAACAAGAGCGGGCCTTCGGGCGGGACTGGGTGTCGCCCGGGCTGGCCGCCGAGATCCCCGAGGTGGGCGACCACCTGGTCTGGTCGATCGCCGACCAGCCGGTGTTCTGCGTCCGCGACGGTGATGGTCAGGTCCGGACGTTTTCCAACGTGTGCCGGCACCGGATGATGACCTTGGTGGCCGGCGACGGGAATTCCCGCCGGATTACCTGCCCGTACCATTCGTGGACATACGACCTAGGTGGGCAACTAGTGGGGACAAACCACATGGAGCGCACCGACGGATTCGACCGGGTGGACATCTGTCTGCCCGAGATCCGCACCGAACTCTGGGAGGGGTGGATCTACTGCACTCTGGACGACGACGCTCCGTCGGTGGCCAGTCTGCTGGCTCCCATCGAAGGCTTCGTGGCGCCCTACGGGGTAGCCGACTACGTGCCGATCCACCGGGTGGACGAGGTGTGGGACGGCAACTGGAAGTTCCTCACCGAGAACTTCATGGAGGGCTACCACCTACCTATCACCCACCGGGTCACGCTCGGAACCTGGATGCCCATGGACTCGGTGGTGTTCCCCGACGAGAGCCACGGAGCGTTCACGTACCAGATGTTCGAGAAGGACGAGAACGCCATGTATGGGCGCGCCCATCCGGACAACGACCGACTGGAGGGGGCGTGGCGGAGCACCACGTTCATGCCGACGGTGTTCCCCGCCCACATGTACATCCTCGCCCCCGACCACCTCTGGTACCTATCGCTACGACCCCGGGGAACCGGTCAGGTCGAGCTGCGGTTTGGGATTGCCCTAGCGCCCGAAGTGCACGCCTCGCTGGTCGAACCCGAAGCGTGGATCACCGAGATGGTCGACTTCTTCACCGCGGTCTGCGAGGAAGACCGCAAGGTGGTGGAGGGCATCCACGTCGGATCCCGCTCGCCACTGGCCACACCCGGTCCGCTGAGTTGGCTCGAGCATGAACTCCACCACTTCATGGGCTATCTGGCCGACCGCTTGACGTCCACCGACTGACCCCCGACCCGGGAGCCCACCATGACCTTCTCCATCACCGGACACTGTGCCAGGACCGGTATGGCCGGGGTGGCTATCACTACCTCGTCCATCTGTGTGGGGTCGCGTTGCCCCCATGCCAGAGCCGGCGTGGGCGCCGTGGCTACCCAGAACATCACCGACCCGACTCTGGCCACCCGTGTGTTCGAGTGCCTACAGTCCGGTAAAACGGCCGCCGAGGCGGTGGCCACCGTCATGGACGGTCGAGCCAACGCCGAATACCGACAACTGGCGGTGGTCGACATGGCCGGTCGGACCGGACACTTCACCGGGGCCCACATCTTGGGCACCAACCGCGTCGTGGAGGGTGACCACTGCATCGCAGCGGGCAATCTGCTGTCGACACCGGAGGTTCCGGCCGCCATGGTGGCCGGCTTCGAGGCCGACCCTGGCGCCCACCTGGCCGACCGCCTGCTACTTGGCCTGGAGGCCGGGCTAGCCGCTGGTGGAGAGGAGGGTCCGGTGCGCTCGGCAGCCCTCCTCGTCCACCACGAGCAACCCTTCGCACTGGTCGACCTGCGTTGCGATTGGAACGAAGACGACCCAGTGGTCGTGCTGCGCCGTCTGTGGACCGATTACGAACCCCAGATGCAGCCCTACTTGGACCGGGCCATAGATCCGGGGGTGGCGCCCAGCTACGGCGTGGCCGGCGACCGGTGAGTCGATACCGGTGCTGACCGACGAACAGGTCGGGACGTTCCGGCGCGATGGAGTCTTGACGGTTCCCAACGCAGTCACGCCGGATCAACTGGCAGCACTGCGCGCCGACATGGACCGCTGGGTTGAGGAGAGTCGGGCCCACAACGGGCCCTACGGGGAGACGATCGACGGGCGCCCCCGGTTCGACGTGCAGCCGGGTCATTCCGAGGACCGGCCGGCGTTGCGGCGGGTCTCGGCGCCCACGGAGGTCTCAGCCGCCCACCGCGAGGTCATGGCCAACAGCGCCATGGTCGACATGGTGGCTGACTTGATCGGTCCCGACGTCCGGCTCCACCACACCAAGGTCAACACCAAGCTCCCGGGGGCGGCCACCGAGGTGCAGTGGCACCAGGACTTCCCGTTCACCCCGCACTCCAACGCTGACCTGATGACCGCCCTGCTGATGGTCGACGAGGTGACTGTGGAGAACGGCCCCTTGGAAGTGGTTCCTGGTTCGCACAACGGCCCGATTCACTCGCTGTGGCACGACGGGGTTTTCACGGGCTCCATCTGTCCAGACGCCGTCGCTGCGATGCGTGATGCTGCCGTATCGTGCACAGGCCCGGCGGGTTCGGTGTGTCTGATGCACACCCGGTTGGCCCACGCCTCGGCCCCCAACCGGTCGGATCGGTCCCGGACCCTGTTCATCTGTGTCTACGGGGCGGGCGATGCCGTGCCGTATGGCCCCAGTCCGGTGCCCACGGCCCATCAAGGGTTGTTCGTACGGGGTTCGGACCCCGGTCGGGTCCGGACCGGGGACTTCGAGATGGATCTGCCTGAACCGCCGATGGGAGCGTCGTTCTTCACCCAGCAGGAGGCCTCGGGGGTAGATCCGGGGCGAGGGTGACGGTACGTCGACCGGTGGTATCTGACGACCGGCTCCGATCGTGAACCCGGAGTCTCCGAAGCGGCTACCTTGCCGAAACTGTCTGAAGCGATCGTCTGAAGTGGGGTCGTCTGAGATGTGGGGCTGTCGATGATTGGTGAGCGCCGTCGAGGAGGCCGGGGTGCGCGCACTGCTGCACGGGCGACTGGACCGGTCGCCGAGGTGCTGCAACCTCGCCGGCGTATCCCCACCTACGACCTGCTCGATGAGGGGTCGCTGGACCGCCTCGAGGCCCACGCCGACTGGATCCTTGATGAGATCGGCATCGAAATCCGGGGGGACGAGGAGGCTGTCGAACTGTTCCGGGCGGTGGGTGCCCGCGTCGAGGGGGAGCGGGTGCGGTTCGATCCAGGCCTGGCCCGGAGCCTGTGCACCACGGCGCCGGCCGAGTTCGCCATGCACGGGCGCGATGAACGCCATACGGTCACCGTCGGTGGCGACCACGTCGTCTTCTCGCCGGCTTACGGATCACCGTTCGTGTCGGACCTCGACGACGGCCGGCGCTACGCCACGCTGGCCGACTTCGAGAACCTAGTGAAGCTGGCCTATGTGTCGCCGTGGCTGCAGCACTCAGGTGGCACGGTGTGCGAGCCGGTGGACGTGCCTGTCAATAAGCGGCACCTGGACATGGTGTACGCCCACCTGCGGTGGTCGACCAAGCCGTTCATGGGTGCGGTGACGGCGCCGGAGCGGGCCGAGGACTCTGTCGCCATGGCCCGCATCGCCTTCGGAGCCGACCGCCTCGAACGGGACTGCGCTGTCCAGGGGAACATCAATGTCAATTCGCCGCTGGTGTTCGACAACGTGATGACCGGGGCGCTCAAGACCTATGCCCGGGCCAACCAGGCCAACGTGATTTCACCGTTCATCATCGGGGGCGCCATGGGTCCGGTCACCCAGCCGGCGCTCATCGCCCAGGCTCACGCTGAGACCATGGTCGGCATCGCTCTGGCCCAACTGGTGCGCCCCGGTTCGCCGGTGGTGTACGGCAGCTTTTTGACCACCATGGACCTGCGCAGCGGAGCACCGACGTTCGGGACGCCCGAGGCGGTACTGGCTACCTACGCCATGGGCCAACTGTCGCGCCGGCTGGGACTGCCGCTGCGTTGCGGTGGCCACTACACGGCGTCCAAGGTGGCCGACGCCCAGGCGATGATGGAGTCGGCCGACGCCATGGGGGCGTCCATCTACGCTGGGGCCAACTTCGTGCACCAGGCCGCTGGCTGGCTGGAGGGCGGGCTGGTCACCGGTTACGAGAAGTTCGTGATGGATGCCGACCACCTGGGGATGCTCATCCGACGCATGGGGGGTCTAGTGGTCGACGACGACTCGTTGGCCGTCGAGGGTTATCGGGAGGCTGGGCCGGGAACGGCCCATCTGGGGACTGCCCACACCCTGGCCCACTTCGAGGAGGCCAACTACAACTCGGTGCTCCTCGACACCAACTCCTTCGAGCAGTGGGCCGAGGATGGGGGGCGGGACATGCAGCAGCGGGCCAACGTCCTCTGGAAGCGCATGCTGGCCAACTACGAGCCGCCGGAGATCGATCCGGGCACGGATTCCGAGTTGCAGGCGTTCATGGCCGAACGCAAGGGTTCCGAAGATGACGCTTGGTATTGAGCATCCATACCGAAACTGAACCTTGAGTTTCACCCTGCCCTTGTCATCGCCGGGGTGGGTGTCACGTGTTCGAATTCATGTGGCAGGCCGAGGTGCTGGTGGGCTGACCGGGAGGAACGGCGTCAGTAGGAGCGTCGCTCGGTAGCGCCGTGGTACAACACATCGGACAGGGCGGCGTTGGCCGACGCCCGGACTGCTCGGCCGTCGTCAGTCATCTCGGTTTCTGGTCGGGGCACGACGAGGAACGCCGGGTCCACGGGGTCGTTGCCGACGACCAGCACGTGGTGCTTACCTCGTTCCGGGCGGGCGTCGACGCCGATGTAGGACTGGAAGGCCACGCCCACCCGTCGGGTATCGGATCCGTTGGGCCGTGACCCGTGGATCAGGTGCGGATGGTGGAGCGACATCTGGCCGGGCTGGAGCACCACGTCGACAGCCGTGTCGGGGTCGAACCCGCTCACGTGCTGACCTCGGGTGAGGATGTTGTCCGGCCCGTACCGGTCCTCGTGGGGGCGGATGCCGTCTAGATGGGTGGCCGGGGCCATGGCCACGCAGCCGTTTTCCGACGTGCTGGGAGTCAGAGCCAGCCAGGCGGTGACCATGTCGGTCCCCTCGATCCCCATGTAGGTGGAGTCCTGGTGCCAACTTACGTAGGCCGTGGCATCCGGGTCCTTGATGAACAGCACTGAATTGAGCAGGGCGGCGGGCCGGTCCACGAGTGATGCAGCGCAGCCCAGGATTGTCGGATGGAGGGCCAGGTCGGCCAAGAACGGCAGGACTAGGTGAGCGTTGTTGCGGTGGTCACCATGCAGGTCCTCGGGGTATCGGGCCTCGGCCTCTTCGAGGGCGGCTAGGGCAGCAGAGGCCTCGGCGGTCGTAAGTACGTCGATCGGGGCGAGCCAGCCGTCGCTCCGGTACCGGGAGACCTGCTCGTCGGTGAGTATCGGCACGGCCGCGGACGGTAGTCCAGCCTCCGGTGTTCCACACCGGTGGGTGAGGTCGGGTCGCCAGTATGTTCGGATAATGGACGGAGCAGGTCGGATGCGGGTTCTGTTCAGGGGGATCGTGGCAGCCTGCCCGGGCTGTGGGGGACGGGGCTTATTCCGCCGTCCGTCCCGTCGGGGCTGGTTGCGGATCCGTAAGGCGTGCCCCAGTTGTGGGCTCGTCTTTGAGCGCACTCACGGTCACTGGATCGGCGCGGTGGCTGTTAACACCGTCCTGTCCACTGTGGCGATCCTGATCGTGTTGGTCGTTGCGTTCGTCGTGGCATGGCCCGACCCGGAGGTCCTCGAGGTCCTGGTACCCACGGTCGCTACTTCGCTGGTGGCACCGTTGGCTTTCGCCCCGATTAGCCGCAGCCTCTGGACGGCCATGGTTGTTCTCGTTCTGCCACCGGATGACCCACCCTCGGTGGGCACGCGTCCGATCTAGCCTTCGCGAACCTCAGCCCAATGACCGAGCCGGGCCGACACCCGAGAGGAGAGGGAAACCATGCCAGATGTTGAGCTTCCATTTAGCCGTGAGGAGTACGCACAGCGCCTGGCGAAGGTGCGTAGAGCTATGGAGGCTCGCGGCATCGAGGTTCTTGTGGCCGCCGACCCGTCAAACATGTCGTGGCTGACCGGCTACGACGGGTGGTCGTTCTATACCCCGCAGGCCGTGGTGGTCACTCACGACGGCGAGCCGTGGTGGTGGGGACGACGTATGGACGCCAATGGCGCCCGCCTCACCGTCTACATGGATGAGTCCCGGATACTTGACTACTCCGACGACCATGTCATGTCGACCGAGAAGCACGCTTTCGGCCAGTTAGCTGACCTCTTGGACGGGATGGGTCATGGTTCGGCCCGGGTCGGCGTTGAACTCGACAACTACTACTACTCGGCGGCCGCTCACCAGAACCTGTGTGCCAGGTTGCCCGACGCCGATGTTGTGGACGCCACGGCGCTCGTCAACTGGCAGCGCGGGGTCAAGTCCGACCAGGAACTCGTGTACATGCGGCGGGGCGCCCGGATCGTGGAACGCATGCACGCCCGGATCCGCGACATCATCGAACCGGGCATGCGAAAGTGCGACCTCGTGGCCGAGATCTACGCCACCGGCGTATCGGGCACCGAGGAGTTCGGAGGCGACTACCCGGCCTTCGTACCCATGATGCCAACTGGAGCCGAAGCCTCGGCCCCCCACTTGACCTGGGATGACAAGCCGTTAAAGAGCGGCGAGGGGTCATTTTTCGAGATCGCTGGTGCTCACCGTCGCTACCAATTACCGCTGTGCCGGACGTCGTTCCTAGGCTCCCCGCCCGACGAGATGCGCCGGGCCGAAAAGGCCGTGCTTGACGGCCTCGACGCAGGGTTGGGCGCGGCCCGGGCCGGTAGCCGGGCGTGCGACATGGCCCGAGCCTTTTTCTCGGTGATGGAAGACGCTGGCTTCCACAAAGAGGGCCGCTGTGGTTACCCCATTGGTATCAGCTACCCGCCGGACTGGGGGGAGCGGACCATCTCGCTGCGAGATACCGACGAGTCGGTGCTGGAGCCGGGCATGACCTTCCACTTCATGCCCGGCCTCTGGATGGACACCTGGGGCCTGGAGATCACCGAGAGCTTCGTGGTCGTCGAGAACGGTCCCGGCGAGCCACTGGCCGACGTGTCTCGCGGCATCCACGTGAAGGGGTGACCGTGCCTGCGCCGACCACCGACGGGTCACCAGTCGATCAGATGCTGGCCATCCTCGACGGCCTGATCGCCTTCCCGTCGGTCGCCCTCACCCCGAACGTCGACCTGATAGCCCACGTGGAGGACCTGCTCCGGCCGTACTGCTCCGAGATTCTGCTCTCGCATGATGAGACCAGGACGAAGGCCAACCTCTTCGCCACCATCGGACCGGTCGTCGACGGCGGGATCATGTTGGCCGGCCACAGTGATGTGGTCCCCGTCGACCCTGGTGACTGGACCTCGCCGCCTTTCACTGCCACCCGCCGTGGCGACCGCATCTACGGGCGGGGCACGGCCGACATGAAGGGATTCTTGGCCTGCGTGCTGGCCCTGGTCCCCCGATGGGCGGCGCTCGATCTGGTTCGGCCCGTCCACGTGGCCCTCACCTTCGACGAGGAGGACGGCTTCCACGGCGCTCCGATCCTCATCGATTCGTTGGCCGACGCGCCCCGGCCCGCCGTGGCCATCGTCGGCGAGCCGACCGGCCTGAAAGTGGTCGGGGCCCACAAGGGCTGTTATGAGTACACCACCACGGTCACCGGAATGAACGGACACAGTTCCCGCCCGGCCGAGGCGGTCAGTGCCGTGCACCACGCCACCCGTTGGATCGCCGGTCTGCTGGGCCTCGAGGAAGAACTGGTCGAGCGGGCGCCGGCCGGCAGTCGGTTCGAGCCGATGCACACCACCACGAACGTCGGCGTCATCAACGGTGGGCTAGCTCGCTGCACAGTGGCCGGGGGCTGTTCGTTCGACTGGGAGATGCGCCCCGTGCAGGGCAGCGATGCCCGGTTCGTGAAGGACCGGATAGCTGCACTTGAGTCGGGGCTATTGGCCGAGATGCGCGCCGTGCACCCTGAAGCCGCCATCGAGACCGAGGCGGTGTGTGAGATCGACGGCCTTGAATGGGAGGAGTCGTCCCCGGCCCTGGACCTCATGCGGTCCCTGCTGGGTGGTGATCCACCGGTCGGGGTGGTGGCCTACGGGACCGAGGCCGGTCTCTACCAGGCGGCCGGGATCCCCTCGGTGGTGTGGGGACCCGGTGACATCGCTGTGGCCCATCGACCCGACGAGTTCGTCGAGGTGTCCGACCTCGAGGTCTGCCTGGAACTGCTCCTGGGACTGGGCAGCCACCTGACCGACTGAGGCCCGAATGGCCGAGAGCTCGGATCATCCGGGACGCCCAGTCGCGACGGCTCTAGACAGTCTCACGGATCCGTTATAGGCTCTCACTTCCACGCGCTCGAGAGTTGCTCCCGGTGGCGTGCCTGATCGAACCCACACCCGGTAGGAGTGCACCGATGACCCGCATGACCCCCAGCGAGGCCTTCGTCGAGACGATGGTGGCCAATGACGTCACCACCACGTTCGGAATCATGGGCTCGGCGTTCATGGACGCCATGGACATCTTCGCTCCGGCCGGCATCCGTCTGGTGCCTGTCGTACACGAGCAGGGTGCTGCCCACATGGCCGACGGCTATGCCCGGGTCAGCGGTCGCCACGGGGTGGTCATCGGCCAAAATGGCCCCGGCGTCTCCAATTGCGTGACGGCCATCGCTGCGGCCTTTTGGGCCCACAGCCCGGTGGTCATGATCACCCCGGAGACCGGGACCATGGGCCAGGGCCTAGGAGGCTTCCAGGAGGCCAACCAACTCCCGATGTTCCAGGAGTTCGTCAAGTACCAGGGTCACATTGCCAATGAGAATCGTATGGCCGAGATCACCGCCCGCTGCTTCGACCGGGCCATGTCTGAGATCGGTCCCACCCAGCTGAACATCCCCCGCGACCGCTTCTACGGCGACATCGACGTGGAGATCGCTAAGCCAATGGTGCTCGATCGTGGCCCCGGAGGCGACGACAGCCTGAACGCTGCAGCCGACATGCTCGCTGCTGCGAAGTTCCCGGTGATGGTGTCGGGCGGCGGCGTGGTCATGGGCGACGCCATGGCCGAGGCCGTTGCTCTGGCAGAGCGCCTGGGCTGCCCGGTGGTGAACAGTTACCTGCACAACGACTCGTTCCCGGCCAGCCATCCGCAGTGGTGCGGCCCGCTGGGCTACCAGGGCTCCAAGGCTGCCATGAAGTTGATCGCCCAGGCCGACGTCGTCCTGGCGCTGGGAACCCGCCTCGGCCCGTTCGGCACCCTGCCCCAGCACGACATGGACTATTGGCCCAAGGACGCCAAGATCATCCAGGTCGATGCCGACCACAAGATGCTCGGTCTGGTCAAGAAGATCTCTGTCGGGATCTGCGGCGACGCCGGTGCGGCTGCCGTTGCTCTCACCGACCGACTGGCTGATCGAACCCTGGCCTGCGACGCTACGACGGTCGAGCGGGCCCAGCTCATGGCCGACGAGAAGGCTGACTGGGAAGCCGAGCTGGACGACTGGACGCACGAGACCGACGACTTCAGCATCGACATGATCAAGGAGGCCGTCCAGGAGAAGGACAACTGGATGCACCCCCGCCAGGTCCTACGCGAGCTGGAGAAGGCCATGCCGGCCCGGGTCATGGTGTCCACTGACATCGGCAACATCAACTCGGTTGCCAACAGTTACCTGCGCTTCGAGGAGCCCCGTTCCTTCTTCGCCGCCATGAGCTGGGGCAACTGCGGTTACGCCCTGCCGACCATCATCGGCGCCAAGGCCGCTGCTCCGGATCGACCAGCCGTCTCGTACGCCGGTGACGGCGCGTGGGCCATGAGTATGGTCGAGACGATGACCGCAGTGCGCCACGACATTCCGGTCACCGCGGTGGTCTTTCACAACCGCCAGTGGGGTGCCGAGAAGAAGAATCAGGTCGACTTCTACGGCCACCGGTTCGTGGCCGGCGAACTGGACGGCGAGGAGAACTACGCCGAGATCGCCCGGGCCATGGGTGCCGAGGGCGTCAGGGTGAACCAGTTGGAGGACGTCGGTCCCGCACTGACAGCCGCTATCGACGCCCAGATGAACGACGGCAAGACCACGGTTATCGAGGTCATGTGCACCAAGGAACTGGGGGACCCATTCCGCAAGGATGCACTGTCCACCCCAGTGCGCCACCTCGAGAAGTACGCCGACTTCGTCTAAGCCTCTATCCGTGGTGCCGGACCGCCGGCGAAGGCGTCAGTCAGACCCGCCGGCCGGCGCGTGAGACACGTCGCCGGGCCCCAGGGTGCGCGTCCAGGCGGCGAACTCCAGTTGGATGCCGTCAGGGTCCATGAAGTAGATCGACCGGACGAACACGCTTCCTCCGGGGTCAGCGGCCACTCCCCATTCGGAATCGTCGTGGTTCATGACTTCGGTGCAGGGCACGCCCGCGTCGCGTAGGCGCTGGACGTAACCGTCGATGTCGGCGGGGTCGACATCGAGGGCCACGTGGTTCATCGAGCCGTGGGCCGTGCGGAAGTCACCCTCGCCGGGCATGGCGGCTGGAGAGGCCACCCCGGGAGCGGCCGGTGGCGAATCGGCGAACCAGAAGAAGGCAATCGAGTCGCCGTTGCCACAGTCGAAGAAGAAGTGCTGGCCCCCACCGCCGCCCAACTCAATGGTCTTGACCAGCGGCAGGCCCAGCACGCCCTCGTAGAAGGCCACGGTGGCAGCCATGTCGCGACACACCAACGCCAGGTGATTGATGCCCCGGGTGCGGAATCCATCGGTCATGGCTGTTGATCCTCGCGCACCGGATGTCGAGTGTCGGGGGTGAACCGCATGCTGAGTGACTTGCGGCCGTTCAGGATGGCGATTGGTAGAGGGAGGACCCCCCGATCGTGGTCACCCGCTCCGGTCATGGGCGCACCCTAGGCGGGCTGTCAGAATCGCTTCTGTGCCGGACCTGATCAAACGCCACCCTGAACAGCAACTCGTCGATCTGACCGATCGGGTGGTCGTGGTGACCGGAGGGAGCCGGGGACTGGGCCGGGCCATGGTGGAGGCGTTCGCCCGGTGCGGAGCCAACGTGGTGGTGGCCAGCCGCAAGCTCGAGAACTGCACCGCCCTCGCTGACGAGGTGGCCGAGGCGACCGGCCGCCGGATCCTCCCGGTGGTGTGCCACGTCGGCGACTGGGACCAGTGCGATGCCCTGGTCGAGGCCACCTATGAGGCCTTCGGCCGTTGCGACGTGCTGGTCAACAACGCCGGCAGCTCACCGCTCTACCCGTCGTTAGAGGAGGTCACGCCTGAGCTCTTCGACAAGACGATCGCCGTGAACCTACGGGGAACGTTTCGCCTGTCGGCCGCCTTTGGTACCCGGATGGTGGCCGACGGTGGCGGGAGCATCATCAACGTGAGCTCCATCTCGGCATCGGCGCCTACGGCCGTCGAGGCCATCTACGGGGCTGCCAAGGCTGGCGTACATTCGTTGACCGAGTCGTTCGCCCGGGCCTACGGGCCGACGGTGCGGGTCAACTGCCTGCAACCCGGCCCGTTCCTGACTGACATCTCCACCCACTGGCCGGAAAGCGCACATGAGGGGTTCCGCCGTCGCCTCGCCCTGGGGAGGGCCGGCGAGGCGCACGAGATCGTTGGTGCGGCGCTGTACCTGGCGTCGGACGCTTCGTCGTTCGCCACCGGCTCGGTCATCAAGGTGGACGGTGGCGCGGTGTACGGCACCGGCTGACGGGTCCCTCAACGGATCGGCCTTGTGGGGTTGTCCTACGATGCGCCGATGCTTGAGGTCTCCTCGCCGGAAGCACGACTGGTCGACGAACTACAGGCCATCCTTGGCGCCGGGGGATGGCTGGAGCCGTCCGACGCGCTGCATCTGACCGTCGACTACCGGGGTGTGTTCTCCGGGACGCCGCTCCTGGTGGCCCGACCCGATTCAGTCGACGTGGTCCGGGCCGTGGTGCGACTGTGCGCGGCGGCCGGCGTGGCCATCGTCAGCCAGGGAGGCCACACGTCGCTGTCTGGTGGTTCAGTTCCCACCACGGATCGTCCATCGGTCCTCTTGTCCACCTCCCGCATGAACCGGATCGTTTCGGTCGACCCGGCCCGCTTCACCATTACCGCCGAGGCGGGCTGCACCATCGAGCAGGTCCAGCAGGCGGCCGCCGCGGTAGATCTGGAGCTGGGCATGGACTGGGGGGCCCGGGGCACGGCCACGGTGGGTGGCGCGGTGTCGACCAACGCTGGTGGCTTAAACGTGCTGCGTTACGGGCCAGCCAGGGACAGCGTGCTGGGACTCGAGGTTGTGCTGGCCGACGGCGAGGTGTTCGACGGGCTGCGGGCGCTGCGAAAGGACAACACCGGGTACGACCTCAAGCACCTGTTCATCGGAGGCGAGGGATCACTGGGTGTCGTGACCCAGGCGGTGCTACGCCTCCACCCCCGACAGGACCATCACCGCACGATGTTCGCCGCGCTGTCCGACCTGGATGCCGTGCACGAGCTCTTTGCCATGGCCTGCGCGCGGGACCACGGTGGCTTGACGGCTTTTGAACTGGTCCCCGAGACCGGAGTGGCCGGCACCATTGGCGCGTTCGGTGTGCTGCGTCCGCTGGCGACGGTGGCGGACTGGTACTTGCTGGCCCGGTTTTCCGGTAGCTCTTCGATGGACGCCACTGCCGAGGGGTTTCTGTCCGACGCGGTCGATGCCGGCCTGGTGGTGGACGCCACGGTGGCCATGACCGTCGCCCAGGAGGAGAACCTCTGGCTGATGCGCGACGAACTTCCGCCCGAGACCCTGTTCGACGCCAAGGGGGCAAAGTTCGACGCCGCGGTGCCCATTGACCGCGTGGCCGAGTTCCAGCGGGCCGTCGAGGCGGTGACCGTCGAGATGTGTGGCGACCATGCCGTCGTCTACTCATTCGGCCATCTAGGCGACGGCAACCTGCACCTCTACGTCGTACCCGCCCTCGAGCGGGGCAGCCGAATGGATTCCGATCTGGCTGCCACGATTACCGACGCCATCGACGAGCTGCTGTGGAGCATGGGCGGCACGGTGAGTGCCGAACACGGTGTGGGCCAAGACCTGCTGGACCGTGTGGGACGTCAGAAGTCGCCCGTGGAGTTGGACATGATGCGTCGGGTCAAGGCGGCGCTGGACCCAAACGACCTGTTTAATCCCGGCCGGGGTGCACACTGCGCGCCCGTCCCGTCGACCGCTGACCAGCCAACCGAGGAGGAGACGCCATGACGGTGGGGCGACCGAGGGCATCCGTCGCTGCCATGGCCTCGTATCGGCCCGGAAAGTCGGTGGCCATGGCCGCCGACGAGCACGGCCTCGATTCGACCGACGAGGCCCAAGCGGTCAAGTTGTCATCCAACGAGAACCCTTACCCGCCGGTGGCATCGGTGGTCAAGGCGGTGGCCGCGGCGGTCGGCGAGGTGAACCGTTACGGCGACCATGGGGCGGCGGAGCTCCGTCATGCCCTGGCCGGGTGGCTGGGTGTCGACGTCGGACGGGTGGTTACGGGCTGCGGGTCAGTCGGCCTGCTTCAGCAGCTCTTCTTGGCCTACGTCGACCCTGGAGACGAGGTGGTCTATCCGTGGCCGTCGTTTGAGGCCTATCCGGTGGATGTGGCGATCACCGCGGCCACCGAGGTGGCGGTTCCGCTGGCTGGACACACCGCCGATCTGGATGCGTTGGCCGAGGCCGTGACGCGCCGGACCAAGCTGGTGGTGCTGGCCAACCCCAACAATCCGACTGGGACCGCGCTGCACGTGGATCGGATCCGTTCGCTGGTGGAGCGGGTGCCCGACGACGTGCTGGTTGTGGTCGACGAGGCTTACCGGGAGTTCGTGACCGCGGACCTGGGTGATCCGATCGCCGCCCTGGTGCCTGATCATCCCAACGTGGTGGTGCTGCGGACGTTCTCCAAGGCTTACGGTTTGGCGGCCCTCCGGACCGGGTATGGCGTGGCCGACCCGTCGGTGGCCGAGCAGATCGACAAGGTCCTGATCCCGTTTGCCGTGAACCATCTGGCCCAGGTGGGGTCGTTAGCCGCCATTGCCGCCCGTGATGAGGTGCAGGTCGTGATCGACCGGCTGACCTCGGAACGCGACCGGGTGGCGGTGGCTCTGCGGGACGCTGGGTGGGAGGTGCCCGACGCCCACGCCAACTTCGTGTGGCTGCCTCTGGGTGAGCGTACCGACGAGGTCTTTCCCGCTTTGGAGCGGCGGGGCGTGGTGGTCCGACCGTTTCCAGGAGTGGGGATCCGGGTCACGATAGGCACGCCAGCCGAGAACGATCGGTTTCTGGAGGTACTGGCCGACCTGGACTGACGGCGGTCCGTCCCGCCGCGAGTCAGCCGGGGCGGAGGTGCACCCGCACCGACGAGGATCCGGATTGGACACGCTGCGTATCGTGATCATCTCAGCCACTTTCGGCTGGCAAAGGGCAGGGTGGAGCGAAGAGTTCGCTGACGTTCAACGGGGATCTTCGGCGGTTGCCGAATACTGCTTTCCGGTTTGCTGTGGGTGGCGTCTTCGCGAGGGAACCTGCTGCAAATAAACAGGGTCAGGACCCTTTGAGAGAACCGCCCTCCACCGGTAGGCCGGTGCCGTTGACATAGTTGGCGGTCTCCGAGCACAGGAAGGCCACGATCCGCCCAAAGTCGCCCGGGTCGCCGATCCGCCCCATGGGGTGGTCGGCGGCTACGGCGTCCAGGTCGTCGTAGAGTTCGCGCAGGCGGCTGGTGGCGTGCAGGCCCGGCTGGACCGAGTTGACCGTCACCCCGTCGCCGGCCACCTCCGTGGCCGTGGTCTTGAGAAACGCTGTCAGTCCGGCCCGGGCGGTGTTGGAAAGCATCAGGTTCGGGGACGGTTCGCGCACCGTGGCCGAAGTGATGGCCACTACCCGTCCCCAACCTCGCTCGCGCATGGGCGGGATGAGGGTCCGGCACATCCGGACGTGGGCCAGCAGGTTCAACTGCAGGGCCGCCGGGTAGAGGTCGTCGTCAGTGGAGGTGAACGTGCCTGGAGGCGGTCCGCCGGCGTTGGCCACCAGGATGTCCACGTGGCCGAGGGTTGCCACTACTTCGGACAACATGGCGTCGATCGACTCGTCGTCGGTCAGGTCCGCAGCGACGGAGACCGGCTCGCCGGCAACAGTGGATAGCGCGGCGGCCAGCTTTTCGGTTGACCGCGAGACCAATGCTACCCGTACCCCCTCAGCGGCCAGAGCCTGCGCAGAGGCCAGACCAAGGCCGGCAGAGGCCCCGGTGATCAGCGCAGTACGTCCGGCAATGCCCAAGTCCATGGTCGGACGGTAGTCGTGGCCGGCCGCCGCGTCGCAGCCCAACGTTCGGAACTGGCAGGCTATGGCCCATGGGATCACAGCCGTTCTGGAGGGACGCCGAAGGGTTGAGCTGGTGGCTCTTCTTGGCGTGTGCACTGGTGTTCGTGGTGGCGTCCATCCGGATCGGCGACGTCCTGTTCACCATCGGATCGGTGCTTTTCCTATCGGCCTGCGTCGTATTTCTGGCCAGCAGGGACCGGCCTTCTGATGACGGGTCACCTGGCGGCGGGTCCGGCGGGGACGGATGACCGGACGTCGCACCGGCGGTGCCCTGCTGGTCGACTGCCTCCTGGCCCAGGGGGTCGACACGGCGTTCGGGGTGCCCGGCGAGAGCTACCTGGCGGTCCTGGACGCTCTCCACGACGTGGAGGATCGTCTCCGGTACGTGCCTTGTCGCCAGGAGGGCGGCGCTGCCTATATGACCGAGGCATGGGCCCGTTTCACCGGAAGGGTCGGGGTGTGTTTCGTGACCCGGGGCCCCGGGGCCACCAACGCATCCATCGGTGTGCACACCGCCGACCAGGGTTCGACGCCCATGGTCCTATTCGTCGGCCAGGTGGGGCGTCCCCATCGGGGATTGGAGGCCTTTCAGGAGGTCGAGTACACGTCGTTCTTCGACGACCTGGCCAAGTGGGTGGTCGAGGTGGACAACGCCGCAGACCTACCCCAGGTGGTAACCGCGGCGTTCACCATTGCCACCAGCGGCCGGCCGGGGCCCGTCGTGGTTGCCCTGCCGGAGGACGTCCTGCGTGACCTGACGACGGCCGAACCGGGTCCGGCGGTAGAGGTCACCGAGCAGGACCCCACAGATGATGGGGTGGCTGCGGTGCAGTCCGTTCTGGCTGGCGCCGAGCGACCTGTGGTCCTCGCCGGGGGAGGCGGATGGACCGATGTCGGGCGGACTTCGCTGGCCGCCTTCACCGAGGCCGCTGATCTACCTGTGGTCGTCTCGTTCCGGCGACACGACCTGTTCGACAACACGAACGCCCGGTATACGGGTGAGGCGGGGGTAGGGATGCCGCCAGCCGTGCGGGAGACCCTGGAGACCGCCGACGTGGTGCTGGCCCTGAACTGCCGGTTCGGCGAGATGACGACTGCCGTCTACACGCTCTTCGGAACGGATGGTCGCCCCAACGACCAGCAGATCGTGCACATGCACCCGTCGGCGTACGAGTTCGGGAAGGTCGTGACACCGGTGGCCACCGTTCAGGCAGGCCCGAATACCATGGCCGCCGCCCTGCTAGCGGCAGCCGTTCCGGCGGGCGCGGATCGTGCGCGCTGGGCGGGATGGCGGACCGGACGACGGGCCGCCTTTGAGGCCACTCTGGACTGTCCATCCCAGCTGGGAGACCTGGACATGGGTGAGGTCACGGCGTGGTTGCGCGAACGACTTCCGTCAGACGTGGTGGTCACCAACGGGGCCGGAAACTTCTCGGTCTGGCCCAACAAGTTCATGCTCTACGGTTCCGAGGCCCGGCTACTGGCCCCCCAGAACGGGACTATGGGCTACGGCCTGCCTGCTGCCGTGGCGGCCAAGATTGTCGACCCGGACCGCATCGTCGTCTGCTTCGCTGGCGATGGCGACGTGCAGATGAACATCCAGGAACTGGGCACCGCCTTGCAGGCCGACGCCCGCCCCATCGTCCTGGTGCTGGACAACTCGTCGTGGGGGACGATCCGCATGCACCAGGAGTTGCACCATCCGGGTCGTGTTTCGGCCACCGATCTCGTGAACCCCGACTTCGTTGCCCTGGCCGGTGCCTACGGCATGCATGCCGAGCGGGTCGACCGAACTGACCGGTTTGCACCAGCCTTCGAGCGGGCACTGGCCTCAGACACCGGTGCCCTCCTGCACCTGGTGACTGCTACCGAGCAGCTAACCCCCCGCCTTACGGTCCAGGGCGTGCGTAACTCCGACGGACCGGAATGATCGTGTGGCGGATCTCGAACCTTCTGTGTCGCTTCCCTGCCGACGCTCCGGTGACCGACATGCTCGACGCCGTCGGTGGCCTGTGGCTCCGAAGCGTTCGTCCGCTGGAGAACCAGGCTTGATGACCGGTTACCAGGCCGGATTCTGTCGAGCGAGGGGCTAGCCGATCTCGGCCTCGACCGCGTCGGCAACCAAGCGTCGCGTTTCGACATCGTTGATTACCCCGCCGTGGGCTACCTGCTGGATGGCCAACCCCTCAATTAGGCAGGCCAGTCGCCATGCTGAGTCCCGGGGGTTGACACAGGAGAAGTCCCCGGAGGCGACACCGTCTGTGAGGGCTTCAGCGAGAACCTCAACCCAGGCCTCGTCCAACTCCATGACCGTCTGCCGGAAGGACTCGGACTGCAGCGCGACCGCCCAGCCCTCGATCCATAGTCGCCAGCTAGAAAAGCCGCTGGCTGGGTAGAAATTGTTGATCACTACGTCGAGGAGTTCTCTTGGTGTTCCGCCGGTTTCCACCAGAATCCGTAAAGCCGCTAGTTCCTTTTCGGCGGCGTGCCTGAACGCGGCGGCTAGGAGTTCATCCTTGGTGTCGAAGTGGTAGTGGACGAGACCGGTCGAGATCCCGAGGTGCTCCGCCACGTCGCCCACCCGAGTGGCGGCGATCCCCTGCTTGCCCATGACCGCGCAGGCTGCCTCAAGGATCTGGATTCGACGCTTCTCGACGGCCGGCTTGTGTCCCTGCGACTCTTCCACCGATTGCACCATACTGACTGACCCGTCAGTTCATCGCAGTCCGAGCCGGTACGCTGCGCCAATGGCGGTCGCCACGGGCCACGTGGTCCTTTCCGACCTCGAGAAGCGGTTCGACGACGTGGCCGTGGTCCGGGGCATCGACCTTGACATAGCGTCCGGGGAGTTCTTCTCACTCCTCGGGCCGTCGGGATGCGGCAAGACCACAACGCTGCGCATCATTGGGGGCTTCGAACGGCCGGACCGGGGCTCGGTGTGGATCGACGGTGAGGAGGTGACCGACCTAGCGCCGGAACACCGCCCGGTCAACACCGTCTTCCAGAGTTACGCGCTTTTCCCCCACCTCACCGTGGAGCGCAACGTGGCCTTCGGGCTTCGGTTCCAGAAGGTCTCAACCGATGAGGTGGGGACGCGGGTCGCCCGGGCGCTGGACCTGGTCGAACTCGGTGGCTTGGAGGGCCGGCGCCCCCACCAACTTTCCGGAGGGCAGCAGCAGCGCGTTGCCCTGGCCCGAGCCCTGATACTGGAGCCGCGGGTCCTGTTGCTCGACGAACCGTTGGGGGCGCTGGATGCCCGACTCCGCAAGGCCCTTCAGGTGGAGTTACGCAGCCTCCAGCAGGCGATCGGAATCACCTTTGTGTACGTCACCCACGACCAGGAGGAGGCGTTGACGATGAGCGACCGCTTGGCCGTGATGGACGAGGGCCGTCTGGTGCAGGTGGGGACCCCTCGGGAGGTCTATGAGGAGCCGATCGACGGTTCGGTGGCCGATTTCCTGGGCGTGGCCAACCTCCTCGATGTGGAACATCTGGGCGGGGGGAGGGTCCAGGTTGGGGACCGAGTGCTTCGGGCGACAGGTGACGGACCAGTGGGGCGCTGTCGCGTGGTCATTCGGCCCGAGCGGGTCCGGCTGGTCGAAGGAGAGCCAGACAACGGACTGCCCGTTGTAGTGGAGCGGCGGGTCTTCACTGGTGCCACCACCCAGGTCCATCTCAGGAGCGGGGACGTAACCTTTCATGCCTTGTTGGCCAATAGCGGCGGGGTGGCAGGCGAAGGTGCTACCCACGCGGAGATGCCGGTCGACGCCCTCCGCTTGCTGGCCAGCTAGCCGATTTCCAGACTGTTGGGTTCAGATGCCGACTGAGGTGAGGTCGGCCAGCGCCGACTCCTTAGTTCCGCGACGACGCCGGAACCACGACATGACGCTGGCTCCAAGGGCGAGGGCAACCAGCGTGGAGGCGACGAGGAACGAGGCTAGGGCGTTTAGCGCTGGCGTAGAGCTGGTCCGCACGGCCGAGTAGATCCGGACAGGCACCGTCTCCGACCCAGCCCCCGAGGATAGGAAGGCGCTGATTACGAAGTCGTCGATCGACATGGCGAACACGATCACGAAACCGGCGAAGATGGCCGGGGCGAGCAGCGGTAGGAGAACTAGTCGGATGGCCTGGAGCTGGCTAGCGCCCAGGTCTCGAGCCGCCTCCTCGTAGTCCCGTCCGATCGACAGGAGCCGGCCGCGGGCCACCACAACCACGTACGAGATGGAGAAGGTCACGTGGCCCAGCAGCTGGGCTGGTCGTCCCAGCGGGATTCCGGTGTACAGGTTCGTGAAGACCAACAGCAGCGAGGCGCCCATCACGATCTCGGGGGTGACGAGCGGGACCAACATCAACCAGTTGGCGCCGCTAGCCGTCCGGGACCGCCATCGGGCCAGGCCTATAGCCAGAGCGATGCCGATCGGGGTTGCCACCAGCATGGTGAGGAGAGCCAGAACCAACGAGTTGCGCAGGGCACTGTGCAGGGTCTCGTCGTGGAGAAGCGAGGCATTAGGTTCCCCGGTCCACCAGCGCAGCGAGAAGCCCTGCCAGACCGAACGACTACGCCCGCCATTGAACGAGAACAAGACGGCGATGGCTACCGGCAGAAACATCCAAAGCACGTAGGCCCACGTCCAGGTGGCAAGGCCGATCGGCCGCCGCCACGGGTTCCGACCTCGTCGCCTGCTCATGCCCGGATTTCCCGCTGCATCCGCATAGTGCTGACCAGGTAGTAGGACATGAGGACGACCAGAAGGGCCGACAGCACCAAGACTAGGACGGCCCCCTTCTGGGGCTGGGTGGTGGCGTTCAGGTAGAAGTCGACCTGGTTCCCCACCATCTCAGTGGCCGGCGACCGCGACAGCATGTCGTTCGTGTAGTAGTCACCGAACATGGGCAGAGCGATGATCACACCGGCCCCGAGCATCCCGGGACGCGACAGTGGGATGGTCACGAGGCGGAACGTCCGGCCCGGTCCGGCCCCCAGGTCACGGGCCGCCTCAAGGAGCCGGCCGTCGAGTCGCTCGAGGGCGGCGTAGAGGGGGAGGACTAGGAACGGGACGTAGCCGTATACCAGACCCAGCACCACGGTGACCGGCTGGCCGTCTAACCAGTTCACCTGGACCCCGAACACCGAGAAGGCCCGGGTTACCCAGCCGTCAACTTGTAGCAGGTTGACCCAGGCCAGCATCCGCATCAGGTAGTTGACCCAGAACGGCAGGACCATTAGGGCTAGGAGGAGGCCGCGCCACCGTCCAGCGTGCCGAGCCAGGTAGTACGCCACCGGATAGCCGACGAAGAACGAGAGGACGACGGCACACACCACATAGGAAATGGTGCGTAGGAACACCTTCCGGAGGCTCCCCCCGAAGATCTCGCCGAGGACCTCGCCCGCAGTGCCGAAGCTCCAGTCGAGAGGGTTCCAGGCCGGGACGGCGTTGCGGAAGACGGGATCAATATCTCCGAAGGCCACGCAGACCAGCGCGTAGAACGGCACCACGAACAGCACCAGCAGCCAGACCGTCCCTGGGAGGGCGAACAGCCCCCAAAGGGTGCCCCGGTCACCGCGCCGTCGTGACCCGTCGGAGGTTGTTACGGAGGTTGGGGCGCCGGTCACCTTCGTTGCTCGGCGGGAAACCGGTCGCCCGACAGTGGGCCGAGGATCAGCCGGCGGTGAACTTGGCCCAGACGTCGGTCCAGCGGGCATCCACGTCCGGCTCCAGGGCCACGGCTCGGTTGCCCTTGGCGTACTGCGCCGGGGTTATCAGGGCGTTGGCCAGATTGGCCGGGACGTATTCCCAGTCGATCAACGTCTGGGCGTCCAGGGCCTCCAGGGCCGGCTGGTAGCCCGTCCACCCGAAGTTCTCCAGGGCGTTGTCGACGTCGAGGAAGAAATTGATGAACTCATGGGCCAGGACGGGACGCTCGGCGTTCCTAGCCACGCAGAAGACGTCGTTTCCGGTCACCATTTCGTCGGGCTGCCAATAGCCGAGTTCGGTCCATGAGGCATCCTCCGGGAGGTACCAGACACCGAGGAGCATGTCACCTGACCAGCACTGGTTGACTACGCGTGTTCCAGCGGGGACCTCGGTGTAGGCGAGGATGTCGATCTTCGGGTTTGTGGCAGCCGACATCTCCCGGAGGTCCTCCAGGGCGGCGTTCAGGACCTTCTGGTCACCGGTGTTGATGTCCTCACCATTGCGGTGCAGCACCGAGCCGATCACATCGCGGTAGGAGTCCAGGATGCCGAGGCGACCGGAATAGGCGGGGTCCCACAGGATGTCCCACCCGTTGCCCGACTCGAAGTAGGACGTGTCGACGTCCATATCCGTCCGGTAGCCGATCCCCGTCGAATAGATGATGTACGGAGTCGTGTACTGGGCACCCACGTCGTAGTAGGGGTCGCGGAGGCCCTCGATGACGTTGCCGAAATTGGACAGGTAGGAGTGATTGAGGGGCTGGAGCAATTCAGCAGCCACCAGCCGGGATAGGACGGAGTCGGTCATCCCGATGATGAGGTCGGGCGTGAAGGCACCGGAGCGGAGCTTGTTGAGTGCCCCTTCCTCGGTGTCGTAGGTGGTGACGGCGGTCTTGACGCCGTAGGTCTCCTCAAACCGGGCGACCACGTCCGGGTTGAGGTAGTCCACGTAGTTGAGGATCTGCAGGGTCCCGCCTTCGTGGGCTTTTCCGGCGGCCACGGCGTCCCCGACGCTGGGAAGCGTGACCGGCTTGTCGGGCCGGGCCAGTTTCAGGGCCGTGCCCGAACCGCCGTCGCTTCCGCAGGCGGCGAGGATCGACGGGCCGAGTACCAGGCCGCCGGCGGCCGCAGCCGAGCCACCGAGGAACTGGCGCCTACTGACCGGAGCGCGGCTCGCAGAGGTGGTCGGGCGTCGGCGTTCAGGCTGGCGGTTCTTCATGGATGGGCCCCCTCGTGCTAGTTCTCGCGATGGCGCGGGACTATAGTCACCCACTGACTGACTCGCCAGTCAGTGGCTTCGGTCAGAGTCCAGGCGGACCCGGGGGGAAGCTATGACAAGGCGGGGCCTACTGGGGTTCCGGAGGAGGGATACGTGTCTACGGCGATGAAGCCCACATTGCGAGGGGAGGAATATCGGTCTCCCGCCATCTACGACGCCGACCTCGAGGGCGTCTTCCACCGGCGGTGGTGCTACGTCGGGCGCTCCGAGCGGCTGGATCACGTGGGTGATCGCCTGGTGGTCGACGTCGGTGCTGAGAGCGTCCTCGTGCTCCGCAACCGGGACGGAGACCTACAGGCCTATTACAACGTGTGCCGGCATCGGGGTTCGCAGTTGTGTGACGCCAGCGGGAGTGGCTTCGGAGCGGCGATCACCTGCCCGTACCACGCATGGAGCTATTCGCTGGACGGCGAGCTCGTGGCGACCCCGAACGTGGCGAAGGAGGAGCTTGACCGCATGGCGTTCCCACTCCATCGGGTTGCGGTGGAGAGCTGGCAGGGGATGCTCTTCGTCAGCCTGGCCAACGACCCTCCGCCGTTGGTGGACTGGCTGGCCGAAAGCAGCGACGAGATTTTGTCGTTCGAGCGGTTGCAGCTGGACCGTCTCCGGCTCGGGAGGCTGGAGACCAGCACGGTGGCCGCCAACTGGAAGATTCTGGTGGAGAACTATGCCGAGTGTCTCCACTGCCCGCAGGTCCACCCCGAACTGGTAGAGATCATCCCCCTCCACCAACAGGGTGACGTGATTGACGAGGGCCGGGATGACGGTGGTGCCTGGTTAGCTGAGGGGGCCAACAGCTTCACGGCTGACGGTACGGCCCCACTCCCGGTGATCGCCACCATGACGCCAGGCGACGAACGGTCCTACCTCTCGGCGTTCGTCTATCCGAACCTCTTCGTCGACATCACCGGCACCAGCGTGATCCTGACTCGGTTAATCCCCCGGGGGCCGGCGCGGACCGACTACGAGATCGAGTACCTGTTCGAGCCCTCCGCAGTTGAGTCTGACGACTTCGACCCCAGCGCGGTCTGTGACTTCAGCAACCTGGTCATGGCCCAGGACAACGCGGTTTGCGAACGCACCCAGCGGGGGGTGAGCTCGCGCTCGTTCGACCGGGGGATGTTCGCTGCCCGGGACTCGCTCTGCTGGGACTTCACCCAGCAATACCTCGCCGATCTGGCCGCAGAGTCGTGACCGTAGACGGGCACGGGGAGTGGTAGGGGCCGCACATGGACCCCATCGGTTCCGCCGAACGCCGGGTAGCTAACCGGTTCGAGGCCGAGTTCGTCCCGTTCATCGTCGACGGCGAGCCGTCGCCCGGCGAGTGGATCCTGCAGCTTGACGGGTCGTACCCGCTGGGGAGCGGTTTTCACCTCTACCGCATGGACCCGGGCACGCGGACCACACCCCACGAGCACACCTGCGACGAGCAATTCCTGATGCTGGAGGGCGAGCTGATCGACCACGACGGTCACGTATACCGGCCGGGAGATCTGGTGCTGCTGGCCGCAGGGACCCGGCACGACTCGAGAACCGAGACCGGATGCACCCTCGCCGTCTTCATTGCTACGACAGAGGAGAACCTGGTCGACTGACCGGTTCCGCCGCTGGTTCCTCTTCAGCTGTTTTCTACGCTGGCGGTCTTCACGGCGTGCGGCCTTCGGCGAGGGTCCAGCAGGGATGGCCGTCTATCCAGGTCTCTAGGACGGCTACGTCCGGGAGACGGTCGACGGCGACAGTGAACGGGTCGTCGGCCAGGAGTACGAGGTCGGCGGGGTTCCCGACGGCCAGTGACCCGACGTCGTCTCGCCGTAGAGCGTGGGCTCCGCCCACCGTGTAGCCGGTGAGGGATTGTGCCCGGGTGATCCGATTTTGGTCACCGAGGACGCGTCCCGCTGAGGTCAGACGCGTCTCAGCTGCCCAGCAGGACAGCATCACGCATGGCCTAGTTACCGGGGCGTCCGAGGACAGCACGACGGGTAGGCCGGCCGCGGCGATCCGTCCTGAGGGGTACATGCCATCTGCCACCTCGGGGTGGTCGCGGCGCACACCCTCCCCGTAAAGGTGGACCTGGGTTGGCTGTGGAACCGGGACCACTCCGAGCCGACACATCTCGGCTAGCTGGTCGGCAGACGGGAATCCACAGTGCTCGATGCGGTGCCGGAGGTCGGGGCGCAGCGGGGCCCGGCCCAGAGCGTCCAGCACCAGTTGGATGGCCTCAGGTCCTTGCGCGTGGGTGGCGGTCTGACGACCGGCAGTGGCCGAGGCGACCAGCAGGTCTTCCAGTTCGCCCGGACCGTGGTACAGGTGCCCGTGGGTGGCCCCGCAGCCGCACGGTAGGTAGGCGGTGCCCCCAGTCAGGGCACCGTCGGCATAGTGCTTGACTCCGCCGACCGACAGGCGGTCGTTCCCCAGCCACGACTCGATCCCCAGGCGGTCCAGGCCGTCGACGTGACTGGACAGGACGTACATCACCACGCGCAACGCGAGGCGCCCGGCGTCCCGAGCGGCCAGGAAGGCCCGCATTTCCCGTTCGGTGACCTGGCAGTCGCCCACGGTGGTGATTCCGGTAGCCAGGAACGCCTCCTGAGCGTCGTCCAGCATGCTGGCCAGGTCGTCCGGGTCGTCCGGCAGGTGGAGGTTGGGGCCGTGGTTTCCGAGTTTTACCCCGTCGGGTCCGGTGAGCAGGTCACAGGCGGCGTCGAATACTCGACCGGTGGGCCGTCCGTCCTCGTCACGGTCGATGACGCCGCCCAGTGGGGTGGGTGTCGTCGCGGTGATCCCGGCCTCGGCCAGCCCGTGGCTGTTCACCGAGAATCCGTGGCCACTGACGTGCATTGCGGTGACCGTTCGGTTGTCAGCCACCAGGTCCAGTTCCACGGCTGTGGGGTGCCGACCCTCGGCCAGGCGGTGGTGGTCGTAGCCGAAGCCGCGAATCGGACCTATGGAGCGGGCCTCGGTTCGGGCGTGTTCTCCGAGCAGTTTGACCACCTCGTCGATGCTGGCCGCCGAGGTCAGGTCGGCCCACGAGGCGCACTGGCCGTGCATAAGAGGGTGGGTGTGGGCGTCGACGAAGCCCGGGAGGATGCTGCGGCCGTCTAGGTCGACAACCTGAGCGTCGCCGAGGGCTCTTGCACCGGCCAGCGATCCGACGTGGGTAATCCGGCCACCGTCGATCCGGACCGCCTCAACGGTCCCGAGGCCGCCTTTCGCGAGCGGATAGGCGGGTCCACCGGTGATGATCGTGCCCTGCTCGGGATAGCGGTTGACCACCTCTTAGTTTCTCTCCACGCCAAGGGTCGGAAGGGCGGCCAGCGCAGCGGCGATTTCGGCGGCTACAGCGGCGTTGTGCTTCACAAGGGCCACGTTGGCCTCGAGGCTGGCACCGCGGGTGGTCTGGCCGATATGCGCCAGCAGGAAGGGTGTTACGTCGCGACCGTGTACTCCGGCAGCGTCGGCTGCGGCCAGACCACCCGCGATGGCATCAGCGATGGTCTGTGGGTCGGCCTCGTCGGTAACAGGGATGGGATTAGCTACCACTACTCCGCTGGGTAGACCGCAACCCCAGTGGGCGTGAAGAATGCCGGCCGTGGTTGTTGGACGGTCAGAACGGACCGACACCGGTAGGTCGCCGCCCCGGGTCCAGAACTCGGGCATCACGCCGGTTTTCTGCCCGACAACCGGGACTCCGAGCGTCTCCAAGGCTTCAACGGTTCGGGGCAAGTCGAGGACCGCTTTGACTCCGGCGCATACCACGGCCACCGGCGTTGTGGCTAGAGCGGTGAGGTCAGCCGAAATATCCTGACCATCACCGCGGTGTACACCACCGATCCCACCCGTGGCGAACACTCGGATCCCAGCCCGGTGGGAAGCGAACATGGTGGCGGCCACCGTGGTGGAACCCGTCCGACCTTCCGCCAGCAGGTATCCCAGGTCGCGAAGACTGGCCTTCTCGGCCTCCCCACTGCCAAGGCGCTCAATCTCGTCGACCGAGAGGCCGACCCGGAGTGATCCGTCGATGACGGCCACAGTGGCCGGGACGGCACCTGAGGCCCGAACGTGAGCTGCGCAGTCCAGTGCTGTCTCGACGTTCTGCGGAGACGGCAGGCCGTGGCTGATGATCGTGGACTCCAGGGCCACTACGGCCCGGCCGTCGGCCAAGGTCGCCGCTACCTCGTCGGCCACCACTAGACGATCGGCCGGGTGGCCGGGCGGGCGGGGTTGGGGTTGGTCCACAGGTCCAGTGTGCCCCTCGGCACGCCTCCATTACCCCGTCGGGCCCGAAGGACACCCCCGGTAGACTGGCCACTCCCCCGGAGTGGTTTTCAGCGGCATCGCACGGGGCTCGGTTTCCAGGAGGTACACCAGTGGCAGGCAAGAACTCCAAGAGCACGCCGGCAGCCATCGGCATCGTGAAATCCGTCGAGTTCGACGACCGCGGTGCTGTGCTGAGCTTCGGCGATTCATCCAGCACCTCGACGCTGGTGCTGGATGTCGAACCCAACGTGCGGGGTGCCGAACGCCGGCTCAAGGCATTCCACGACGTCTACACGGTGGTCGTCAAGGCCGATGCCGACGACGTGTCGGCCGAGCTGTACGGCGTGAACCACAACGGCGAGGTGAACCGGCCCGTACCAATGGCTGACGCCTTGGGTCTGTGGGAGCTGGGTGTGCCGATTCGCGTGGAGCGCGCCGCAGCCTGAATCCGGCTCTCTGGAGAACGGGCGGTCAGCCGGCCCTTCTTGACCAGAATCGGGCCCTTGTCTCGCCGATGAGTCTTTCGAACTGACGGGTGAGGCTCGGCTAGTCCGAGAACCCGCACTCGGCGGCCACCTTGGCGGGCAGGAAGGCAGCGTCCAGCGCATTGGACACGGCACCCGGATCGACAGCGGGCGCGACATCAGATTGGGCATCTGAACGGGTGCCGGCCTCGTCGGCCGGGGGATCCACCGGGGGATTGTCCGATTCGGTGACCATTGGGGAGCGGATCGTATAAGACCACCGACGCTGGTTTCCCGAGGATGACGTCATGCAGATGGCCCCGAGTTCCTCCCCTGTGCTCCCTCACGACGGGTCGACCCCGGATCGGGAGACGGCGGGCCTGCGGGCCGTGCCCCCGTCCGGCCGTGCCCGGACCGATCCCGAGTCGCTCGCAGAGGATGCAGTGGCCGTGGTGGCCCGCTGGCTGACCGAGGCCCACGCGGACGAACAACCTGCCGAGGCCCGTCTCTCCGACCGGATGAAGGGCATCATCGAGGACCCGTCCGGAGTGGGATTCACCATGCGGTTCGTGGACCGGGTGGCCCGACACCGCGACGACGCGCTGGCCGCCGAACAGCTGGCCGCCCTGGTCGACGACGGCGACTTGCCGGAATTCCTGAGCCGTGTCGATCGGCTGCTCCTGCGGGCCGGCGCCCGCCTTGCCCCAGTGCTGCCGCGAATCGTGATGCCTCTGGCCCGTCGACGCCTTCGCCAACTGGTCGGGCACATGGTGGTCGACGCGGCGCCCGGCCCAGTCCACGAGCACCTGGTCGAGCGGCGGGCCGAGGGCTACGCCATGAACGTCAATCTGCTGGGCGAAGCTGTCCTCGGAGACGACGAGGCGACCCGACGGTTCGATAGGACACTTGCCCTCATCGAGGACCCCGAGGTCGACTACGTCTCTGTCAAGGTCTCGGCCATTGTCAGCCAGATCAACATGTGGGCGTTCGAGGACACACTGGCCCGAATCGAGGAACGCCTCCGGGTGCTGTACCAGCGTGCAGCGGTGGCCCCCACGCCGTCAGGGAGGCCTACCTTCGTGAACCTCGATATGGAGGAGCACCGTGACCTCGAGCTGACCATCCGGGCGTTCACCGACCTGCTCGACGAGCCCGAACTTCGGCACCTCGACGCGGGGATCGTGCTGCAGGCCTACCTGCCCGACGCCTTCGGTGCGCTCCAGCGGATCAGCTCCTGGGCCTCGGCCCGTCACGACACCAGGGGTGGCGAGGTGAAGGTGCGGCTCGTCAAGGGGGCCAACCTGGCCATGGAGCGAGTTGATGCCGCCGTGCACGGCTGGGTCCAGACGCCGTACGAGACCAAGGCCGACGTCGACGCCAACTACAAGCGATGTGTCGACTGGGCGCTTCGACCCGTCCACGCCCGGGCGGTGCGAATCGGGCTCGCCAGCCACAACCTGTTCGACGTGGCGTGGGCCCACCTGCTCGCCGAGAGCCGGGGCGTCGCCGATCGGGTGGAGTTCGAGATGCTTCAGGGGATGGCACCCGCCCAGGCCAGGACGGTCCGCGACGAGGTCGGTGGACTGCTGCTGTACACGCCCATTGTCGGGCGCGACGACTTCGACGTGGCGGTGGCGTACCTGTTCCGTCGCCTGGAGGAGAACGCGGCGGACGAGAACTTCCTGCGTCACCTATTCACCCTTCGACCGGGGACCCCCGAGTTCGCCGAACAGGCTGACGGGTTCCGCCGGGGGGTAGCCGATCGTTGGGAAGTCGGCGACCTGCCCCGCCGGGAGGCCTCCCTCCGTGAGACGCCCACCCGTGCGGGGCGGGCGACCAACGATGGTGCCTTCAGGAATCAACCGGACACTGATCCGACGCTGCCCTCGGTGCGGAGACGCATCGACGCGGTGGCCGGGTGGACCTTCCAGCCGACGGCGACTCCGATGACCGTGACGGTCGACGGACCTGACGGCATCGACGCCGTGCTGGTCGCCGCTCGGGCCGCGCAGCCCGAGTGGGCGGCCCTGGGCGGCGTCGGCCGACGTGCCGTGTTGCAGCGGGTGGCCGACGAGCTCCTCGTTCGTCACGACGAGCTGCTGGTGGCCATGGCCCATGAGGCGTCCAAGACCTTCGCCGAGTCCGCACCGGAGATCGCCGAGGCGGTTGATTTCGCCCGTTGGTACGCCGAGCGGGCGCCCGAACTGGAGCGGATCGACGGCGCTCGGTTCAGCCCGTTGGGCGTGGTGGCCGTCATCCCGCCGTGGAACTTCCCGGTGGCCATTCCGGCGGGCGGGACGCTGGCCGCGCTGGCCGCCGGCAACGCCGTGGTATTCAAGCCAGCGCTGGAAACGCCCCGTTGTGCGGAGATCGTGGCCGAGGCGTGCTGGGCGGCCGGTGTGCCGCCCGACGTTCTGCGGTTTGTCCGGACGCCGGACGACGAGGTGGGCCGTCACCTGGTGACCACCGCCGACGGGGTGATCCTGACCGGCGGCTACGAGACGGCCGACCTGTTCCGCTGCTGGGACCCGAACCTCCGGCTGTTCGCCGAGACCAGCGGCAAGAACGCCCTGGTGGTCACCCCGCAGGCCGATCTGGACCTGGCGGCCGCCGACCTGGTGGCCTCTGCGTTCGGTCACCAGGGACAGAAGTGCTCGGCGGCAAGCTTGGGAATCCTGGTCGGGTCGGTAGCCGGCGACGAACGCTTCCTTCGCCAGGTGGTGGACGCGGCTCGTTCGCTGCGACCCGGGCCGGCGCATGATCCGGCCACCGTGCTGGCTCCGCTCGTCGGAGCTCCGACCGGCAAGTTGCTGGACGCGCTGACTCTGCTGGCCCCCGGCGAGGAGTGGCTGCTGGAGCCCCGTTGCCTGGACCCGTTGCCTGGAGGTGGGTGGGGTCGGCACTGGACGCCGGGCATCAAGGTTGGTGTGCGCCCGGACTCGTCGTTCCACCGGACGGAGGTCTTCGGGCCAGTTCTCGGCTTGATTGCGGTGGCCGACCTGGACGAGGCCCTCGAGGTTCAGAACGCGGTGGACTACGGGTTGACCGGTGGGATCCACTCGCTGGATCCCGTCGAGATCGACCGCTGGCTGGACGCCGTCGAGGTGGGTAATGCCTACGTCAACCGGGGGATTACCGGCGCCATTGTGCAGCGTCAGCCGTTCGGGGGTTGGAAGCGGTCGTCGGTCGGAACCGGTGCGAAGGCCGGTGGGCCCGACTACCTGCTGCAGTTGGGCACCTGGGAGTCGACGGACGGTCTAGACGAGGTGGACGCCGCCGACGTCGAGGCATCCGACGGCGAATGGTGGGAGACCCACTACGGCACGGATCAGGATCCGGCTGGATTGTTCTGTGAGGCGAACGTTCACCGGTATCGGCCCCATCCCGACCTGATTATCCGGATCGGCCCCGGAGGGACGCCCGCCGAGGTCGACCGGGTGCTGGCAGCGGCGGCTTGTTGTGGAGTGGTTCCCAGGGTGAGTCGGGCTTGCGACGAGGACGACGCGTCGTTCGTCAGGTCCATGTCGGCCCATCGGTTCGGCCGGATCCGGGCAGTGGGCTTCGTGTCCGAGACGGTGCGTCGGGCCGCGGTGACCGCCGAGGTCGACGTGGTTGATGAGACGGTCACGTCCAGCGGTCGTCTGGAGCTTCGACACCACCTGCGGGAGCAGTCGGTAAGCCGGACCCTGCACCGGTTCGGGAACCTAGTGGCCTCCAGTCATACGACGGAAACAGTGGCTGACTAAATAGACAACAACGAAATTCGTCGTTTGAAAGAATAATGGCGACCGAATCCCTTGCATCCGGCAAGGGGTTGAGCCAGACTGACGAAATGAGACGACCTCCCCTGCGGATCCTGGATCTGGCCGGAAGCCACGAGGCCATGGGCCACGCCCACGGAATGGCCCACGCAGACGAGATCCGGGCCTACGCCGATGAACGGGTCCGCCTCGCTGGATCGAAGTTCTGGGCGGGCGGCGAGATCGACCGGGCCGAGGTGCTCGACATCGCCCGATCGTGCCTGCCGGCCCACGAGGCGCACTCGGTAGATCTGTATTCCGAACTGTGCGGCCTGGCCGACGGCGCCGGCATTACGCCCGAGGAGGCCGTGGTGGCCGGCGGATTCACCGACTTCGTCGACACCGTGCGATCGGTGGTCGGCGGGACGCATCCCCTAGAGGTCCAGGAGGATGACTGCACCGCGTTCATCGTCCCCGATGCACGGTGTGACGGGCAGGGGTTCTACGGCCAGACGTGGGATATGCACGACACGGCCACCCCTTACGTGGTCCTGCTGCGGCTCCAGCCCGATGACGGCCCGGCCGCCCTGGTGTTCACCACCACGGGATGCCTAGGCCAACTGGGCATGAACGAGGCCGGCGTATGCGTGGGTATTAACAACCTGGTGGCCACCGACGGCTGCCGGGGCGTCATGTGGACGTCGGTGGTACGTGATGCCCTCACCTGCGACTCGGCAGCGGCCGCCCGCGACGCCATCCTCGACGCCGACCTCGCCGGTGCCCACAGCTTCCTGACGTTCGACGCCAGCGGCGACGGTCACATGATCGAGGCCTTCCCCACGGCCCGGCCTACCGAGGCGTTGGCCGACAACGCCCAGGTCCACACCAACCACGCCATCTGGGACGAGGCTCTGGCCCGGCAGGCACCCAAGCAGGATGGCCTGATGGCCAGCTCGACCCGTCGGCGCGATCGGGCCATCGAACTGTTGGACCGCGACGGCATCGGCGTCGAGGATCTGATGGCCGTGACCCGTGACGACGAGGCCATCTGCCAGGTGTCGGTGGAACCGACCCACATCGAGTCCAGCGGTGCGGCGATCATGCGTCCCGCCACGCTGGACTTCTGGGCCGTCTGGGGCCTGCCCAGTCAGAACGAGTACGTCCACGTGCCTTTTCCTGCATGAAGACGCCGCCTGAGACGGGCCGCTCGGCCAGAGGACCTTCCGCGCCGGAGATCACCTACGCACCCATTGATGCCCGTTGGGCAGAGGAACTGGCGGCCATTGAACGCGCAGCCTTTCCCACGGCCGGCATCGAGGACCTCCTCGAGGTGCCGGACATCCTGGCCCTGTGCGAGACATTCCCCGATGGCGGATTCGTGGCCCTCGACGGTGACACGCCGGTCGGCATGGGTGTCGGGATCCTCATCGACTTCGACTTCGACGACCCGCATCACTCGCTGGACGACCTGATCGGCGCCAACTCATGTGGCAACCACTCCGACGACTCGGACTGGTACTACGGCGTGACCATCGCAGTGGATCCCGGTTACCGCCGTCTCGGGATCGGTCAGGAGTTGTACGTCCTCCGCAAGGATGTCGTCCGGCGCCTCGGCAAGAAGGGCATCGTGGCTGGAGGGGTCATCCCCGGTTACAAGGACCAGATCGACAAAATGTCGGCCGACCAGTACGTGGACCGGGTGCGGGCCGGTGAACTCTATGACCCGACGCTCAGTTTCCAGATCGAGAACGGGTTCGAGGCCATCTGTGCCATCCCCGACTACATGGACGATCCCGCGGTAGGCGGCAACGCTGTTCTCATCGTCTGGCGAAACCCCGACCTGGTCTGACCTCTCCCGGCCCGGCCCGACCGGATGGGGGTCGGCTGGCTGGGCTCAGTCGTCGGAGAGCGAGGCGGGGATTGGTAGGCGGCTCATGCGACCGCCGTCCACGGTCACCACCTGGCCGGTCACGAAGCCGGCGTCCGGGTTGGCCAGCCAGGACACGGTGGCCGCCACGTCAGCGGGTTCACCAATTCGGCCTACCGGGTGCAGCGTGGCTAGGTCGGCCACCGCCTGCTCACGGTTCGGGTGCTTGTCGACGTAACCCCGGTTCAGTTCGGTGTCGATCCAGCCGGGGGCCACCGCGTTGCAGCGGATTCCCGCCGGACCGAGTTCGACGGCCAGCGCGCGGGTGAGGCCGTGTACACCGGCCTTGGAGGCCGCATACGAGGAGTGGAGTGTATTGGCCCCCAGCCCCTCGATGGAGCCGATGTTCACGATGGCTGGATCGGATCGGCCCTCCATGAGCGGCACGAGGTACTTGGCCATGAGGAACGGTCCCCGAAGGTTGACGGCCATGGTGAGGTCCCAGTCGGCCACCGTCTCATCGGCGAGGGCCCGGGTGTCCATGACCCCGGCGTTGTTGACCAGTACGTCGACGCCGCCGTGGACGGCGGCTACCGACTCGGCGAACTCCAGGATCGAGATCTCGTTGGTGACGTCGAGGGGCGTCCACTCACGGTGGCCGGCCGCGTCGCTCTCTGGGAACAGGTTGCCCGGATCGGTGAGGTCGCCGATGACGACGGTGGCGCCCTCGGCGGCGAATCGGTCCACGATGGCCCGCCCAATGCCCTGGGCGCCGCCGGTGACCACGACGATGCGGCCGGTGGCCCGGCCGTTTCCCCCCGGGTCGTCATTCATGCTGCGGTGTACCCACCGTCGACGCTGATGTTGGCACCGTTCACATGTCGGGACCGCTCGTCGGCCAGGAAGGCCACCACGTGGGCGACCTCGTCGCCGGCGGGAAGTCGCCCCTCGGGGATACCGCCGATGTTCATGGCATGTACCTCTTCTCGCGAGTCGTTACGTTCCGAGTAGAGCATGTTGGTATCCACAGCGCCCGGGCAGACGGCGTTGATGCGGATGCCCTCGTGGGCGTGGTCCAGCGCCATGGCCCGGGTGAGGTTGGTGACCGCCCCCTTGGAGGCGCAGTAGGCGGCCAGTCCGGGTCCGCCTACCAGCCCGTTGGTCGAGCTGATGTTGACGACGGCCCCACCCCCGACGGCCCGCAGTGCCGGAAGGGCGGCTCGAGTACACCGGAACAGGCCGTCCACGTTGGTGGACATGACCCGGTGCCATTCCTCGTCGGTGGTGTCCTCGGCGTTGGCCCTCGTGATGACGCCCGCCGCGTTGACCAGCACGTCGAGTCGCCCATGGGCCCGTATCGCGGACCCCACGGCCTCGTCTCCATAGGTCGGGTCGGCCACGTCGCCCAGCGCGGTGGTGGCCGACCCACCGGCGGCGGTGATCTCAGCCACCACGGCGTCGGCCCGGGTGGCGTCGCGGCCTCCGACCACCACGGTGAAGCCCTCGGCAGCGAGGCGCAAGGCACACGCCCGGCCGATCCCCGACGTGGCACCGGTAATCAGGGCGACCCGTGGCCCGGTGGCTGGCCCGGTGGGTGAATCAGTCATTCGGTCTTCCCTCGGTCAGGCATCCGGATCACATCTCGCGGCCGGACTGCAGGCGCAGCCGGCGGGCGTACATCTCAACGCCCCACCCGAGGACCGGGTCGGGAACGTTCTTATTGGGACGACCCCGGCCGAGCATGGCGTCCAGCAGGTCGGAGCCTTCGCCGCACATCATCTCGGCGATCAACTTCCCGCAGATGGCGCCCCTGGCGAGTCCGGTGCCGTTGTGGACACCGGCGGCCGTGATGCCGTCAGCCACCGTCCCGAAGACCGGTTCGCCGTTGCGGGCCATACTCAATGCCCCGCCCCACGTGTATTCGAACGGCACGTCGGCGAGACTGGGGAACCGAGCCTCGAAGGCCTTCCGGTGGGACCGGCCGGCCCGCTGGCGGCGGCGCCCTCCGGCGAGTGAGTGGCGACTGTAGGAGTAGACGTTCCGGATGAGGATCCGGCCGTTGGCTAGGCGTCGAACCGTCGTACCCGACGGGGCGGCCGGGATGACCCCCCACGTGCGGTGCCCGCCGATCGACGTCGACTCATCGTCGGTCAACGGTCGGGTCATCGAGCCCCACGTGACGACCGGAATGAGGTGTTTTCGGTAGAAGCCGAACGCGGCCAGGAAGCCGTTGTTGGCCAGAAGCAGTTCGGGGGTCCGGACGCTGCCCCCGTCGGTCCACAACTCATGGGGTGGTCCGGCGTCCAGCCAGGTCACCGGGGTTTCCTCATGAACCACCACGTTGTCCGGCAGGGTGGTAGCCAGGCCTCGACAGAGGGCAGCGGGCTGCATGAGTGCGGTTCCCGGTGTGTGCAGACCCTGGTGGTAGTGGTCAATACCTAGCCGGTCGACCAGGGCATCGGCGTCCAGTAGTTCGTACGGCTCGTCGATCCGGTCCAGGGTCGAGGCGAAGTGCTTCAGGTCCCGGGCGCCACGGTCGGTGCAGGCGGCATGGGTCTTGCCGGTCCACGACCAGTCGCAGTCGATGCCGTGGGCGGTCACTGCCTCCTCCAGGTACGAGAGGCCGGCTCGGTTCAGGGCGATCTGCTGCTTTTCGAATTCGGCGGTGTCAGCGAAGCCCTCGGATCGGATGTTGTGGGCGTGGTCGATGCCGAACCCTGACGACCTGCCCGCAGCGTTGTTGCCGATACGCCCGGCCTCCAACAGGAGGATGCGGGCGTCGGGGCGCAACTGGCCGAGCCGCCGGGCCGCCGCCAGGCCGGTGAATCCCGCGCCGACCACGACCACATCGGCTTCGGTCGGGCCGCTCAGGGGCGCGGCGGGTGGCACCTCTTTGAGGATCTCGAACCACCCGTTGTCGCGACGGGCATCGGGTAGGAGGGTGACGGCGCCCATGGAATCAGGACAGATCCGTTTGAAGCGGGGTCAAGACAGGTCCATCCAGATGGTCTTGAGCTCGGTGTACTGCTCGTGGGCCGCGATGGACTTGTCGCGTCCGCCGAAGCCCGACTGCTTGAAGCCACCGAACGGGGTAGTGATGTCGCCCTCGCCGTAACAGTTCACGGCTACCGTGCCGGCCCGAATGGCCCGGGCTGCCAGATGGGCGGTACGCAGGTCGGTGGTGTGAATCGTGCCGGCCAGGCCGTAGTCGGTGTCGTTGGCCAGGCGGATGGCCTCCTCCGGGGCGTCGAAGGTGGTCACGGCCAGCACCGGTCCGAAGACCTCTTCCCGGGCCAGACGGCTATCGGGGTCCACGTCGGTAAACACGGTGGGCTCCACGAACCAGCCGCCGCTCTCCTGACGGACCCGGTTGCCGCCCACCACACACGTCGAGCCGGCCTCGTGGGCATCAGCGATATGACCCAGCACCTTGTCCAGATGGGCCTCCTCGATCATGGCGCCCACGGTCGTCTCAGACACCAGGGGATCGCCGACCACCCAGTCGTGGCTGCGTTCGGCAATCCGTTCCAGTAGCTCGTCGGCCACCGATCGCTGCACGATGAGACGAGAGTTGGCGCTGCAGTTCTGTCCACCGTTCCAGAAGATGCCCTCGCAGATCCCGATCGCCGCAGTATCCAGGTCGTCGGCGTCGGCCATGACGATGACCGGACTCTTGCCACCGCACTCCAGCAGGACCTCCTTGAGGTTGGAGTCCGCCGAGTAGCGCAGAAAGTGGCGACCCACCTCGGTCGAACCGGTGAAGGCCACGCAGTCCACGTCGGGGTGCAGGCCGATGGCCGCCCCGGCCGTCTCGCCGAATCCGGGGACCACGTTGAGCACGCCGTCGGGGATGCCGGCCTCGATAGCCAGTTCGGCAATGCGGATGGTCGACATGGAGGTCTGCTCGGCCGGCTTGACGACGCACGTGTTGCCGGCGGCCAGGATCGGGCCGATCTTCCAGCCGGCCATCATCAGCGGGTAGTTCCAGGGCAGCACGGCGCCCACCACGCCAATGGGCTCCCGCACCACCATGCCGACCCGACCCGGCCCCGACGGCGAGAGTTGGTCGTAGAGCTTGTCGGCCGCCTCGGCGTGCCACCGGAGGGTGGCCACCAGGTCGGGGACGTCCAGTCCCGAGCAGTCGCTGATCGGCTTGCCGGCTTCCAGGGTCTCGATGATGGCCAGCTCGTCGGTGTGGGCCTCGACGAGCGAGGCGAACCGCAGGATCAGGCGCTTGCGGTCGCTGGGAGCCAGATGCCCCCACGGGCCGTCCTCGAAGGCGGCTCGGGCCGCGGCGACCGCTCGGTCGACGTCTTCAGCGTCGCATTCCGATACTTGAGCCAGCTCGGTGCCGGTGGCCGGGTTGAGGGTGGCGAACGTCTTTCCGGAGGCCGACTCCACACTGCGGCCACCGATGACGGCCCGGGTGGGCGGGTTGATCGACGCGGCCAGTGCAGTTGGATTGGCGAGGTCGAGTGCCATCAGTTGCTGCTCCCGTTCTGGGTAGTGGTCGGTCGTGTACTGCCTGCTCCGAAGCGACTGGCTCCAGCGCGGCCCACGCCGGCGCGACTGGTCATCTGGACGAGCCAGTCCCGCTCGTCCTCCCATTCACGGAAGACCAGGCGGTCGCGGTCGACCCCGTTGACTGGCAGGGTCGAGAGTGCGGCCTGCAGAGCGACACGGCCCTGGTGGGTCATGGGCATGACCGGGCGACGGCAGGGACCGATGGCGCGGCCCACCATGTTGGCGGCCGTCTTGACCGCCGCGTTGTACTCGGCCTCGTGCGGGTTGTCCCAGAAGTAGAGGTTGGCGGGGAGCATCCGGCGCCACAGTTCCATGGCCTCGGCGTGGCGGCCAGCCGTGATGTGGTCGTAGAGGGCCACACACTCATGCGGCATGACGTTGGCCGCCCCCCAGATCCACCCGGCGCTGCCGGCCATGAGGGCGAAGGGGGCCAGCGGGTCGGCCCCGGCCAGCACATGGCCGCCGATCCCGACCAACTGTTGGAGTCGGATGAGGTCGCCGGTGGAATCCTTGATGTAGTCGATGTTCTCCATGGCGATGAGCCGGCGGTACAGGTCCGGCGTGATGTCGAAGCCGGACTGGACCGGAATGTTGTACAGGACGATCGGGGCGTCGACAGCCCGGGCCAACTTCTCGTAGTGGTACAGGACGCCCCGTTCGAACGGCCCCTCGAAGTAGGGAGGGAGGACCATCACGGCGCTGGCTCCGAGGTCGATGGCGGCCCGGGAGTTCTCGATGGCATCCACGGTGGTGATGGCCGACGTCTGGCAAATGACCGGGATGCGACCGGCCACCTGGTCGATCCCGATGCGAAAGATGCGTTCCTTCTCGTCGGCTGAGAGGAAGGCGAACTCGCCAGTGCCCGCGGCCAGTACCAGACCGTGCACGCCGGCCTCCACCAGGCTGTCGATGTGGTCGCGGAGGCGGCCCTCGTCGACCGACTCGCCGGAGTCATCGAACGGAGAGCTCATGGCGGCGCAGACGCCGTGGAGCAGGGGTGGGTCGGCAGGAGTGTTCATGATGGGGTCCTTCTCGGCCAGATTCTCAGTAAACCGTGTATTCAGGAAACCAGGTCGGGGAGTTCGGCATCGCGGCGGGCCACGTACTCCTCGAGTTCGGCACGGACGTCGTCGGGCAGGTTGGGCTCCTCATATTCGTCGAGGAGTTGTCGGCACTTGGCGGCGGCCCGGTCCTCGGCACTGAGGGCTCCATCGGCCAGCCACTGTTCGTAGTTGTCGCTGTTCATCATCTCGGGCATCGAGAACGCGGTCTGGAAGTTGGCCAGCGTGTGGGCAGTTCCCAGATGGTGGCCGCCCGGGGGGACCTCGCGCATGGTGGCCAGCACCTCGTCGAGGTCGTTGAACGAGACACCGCCGCCGAGGCGCATCATCATCTCCAACTGCTCGCTGTCCAGCACCCACTTGGCGTAGCTCTGGCACATGGCGCTCTCCAGGTAGCCGGTGGTCGACAGTACGAAGTTGGTGCCAGCCATGAGCACGCCGTACATGTTGCGGGCCGCCTCGTAGCCGGCCTGGGCGTCGACCAACTTGGAGCTGGTGCACGAGCCGCTGCAGCGCGATGGCAGCCGGTAGTGGCGGGCCATCTGGGCGGTGAGCAGGTTCATATGGCAGATCTCGGGTGTGCCGGCCTGTGGGGCACCGGTCTTCATCGAGACGGTGGACAGCCACTGGCCGTACAGGGCGGGTGCGCCGGCCCGGACCAGCTGGGAGAAGGCCACGCCGGTGAGGGCTTCGATGTTGACTTGGATCACCGCGCCGACCGTCGATGCCGGGGTGGACGCCCCTCCGAGCACGAAGGGGCTGAACAGGGTGGCCTGGTTGGCGCCGGCAAACACTCGGACGCTGTCCAGCATGGTCTTGTCCCATACCAGCGGCGTGTTGCCGTTGGCCAGACAGGTCATGACGGTGGTGTTCCGGACGAATTCCTGCCCGAAGACGATGCCGGCCATGTGGAGGCTGTCTTCGGCTCGCTCCATCGACGTCACAGCGCCCATGAACGGCTTGGAGGAATACTTCAACAGGCTCTCGGTCATGTAGAGGTGCCGCTTGGGGACTGGTATGTCCATGGGTTCGCAGACCACGCCGCCCGACATGTGCAGGGCGGGCGAGAGGTGGTTGAGCTTTGTGAAGTTCCGGAAGTCCTCGATGCTTCCCGGGCGCCGGACCCCGTCCAGGCCGAGGACGTACGGGGCGCCGTAGGAGGGGGTGAAGATGGTCTTCCCGTCGCCCACCGTCACGGTGTGGGCGGAATCTCGGGCCTCCATGGTGTACGAGGATGGGGCGGTGCCGACCAGCGACATGAGGAGTTCGCGGTCGACGCGAACCCGGACGCCGTCAACCGAGGCACCGGCGGCCGTCCACATTGCGATGGCGTCGGGGCAGCGGAACTCGATGCCCACCTCCTCGATGACGTCCATGGAGGCGTCGTGGATGGTCTGGACCTGTTCCTCAGTCAGCAGGTCCACCCAAGGGATTTTCCGCTCCAGTTCAGGGAACCAGGTCTGCACCCGGGTACGGCGCTTGGCGGCTCGTGCATCGCGACCTCGACGGACCTGCCTCGGCTCGGGCCCGGTTGCCGATCCGGTGGACGGCTCGTTGATTGGAGTCATGGTCACTGCGGGATGCTCTCCACGATCAAGCCGCAATGCAAGAGATGAGCCGTATTTTTCTGATGCTCGGTTCCGGCGTCCGCTCGAACATGGGCTTGTTGTATGGCGGTAGTGGCGCTGCGAGACTCCGGCCCGTGACCGATGAGACCAGCTCGCAGCCGCCCCCCGGAGCGCTCGGGCACCTTCGGGTGGCTGACTTCAGCCGAGTGCTGGCCGGGCCCATGGCCACCATGGTTCTGGCCGACCTAGGCGCCGATGTGGTCAAGGTCGAACAACCCGGGGTGGGTGACGAGACCCGCACCTGGGGCCCACCGTGGTGGGGTGATGGCGACGAGGCGACCAGCACCTACTACCTGGGCCTTAACCGCAACAAGCGAAGCATCGCTCTCGACCTGCGGGACCTCGATGACCTGGCGGTGGCCCGCCGGCTCGCTCTGGCCGCCGACGTGGTGGTCGACAACTTCCGGGTCGGCACCATGGCCCGGTTCGGTCTGGACCGGGAGACCCTGGCCGCTGAGCATCCGGGCGTCATCACCTGTTCTGTCACCGGGTTCGGCAGTGCCGGTGATGGCGCCACGCTGGCTGGCTACGACTTTTTGGTGCAGGCCATGAGCGGGGTGATGGCGATTACCGGCGAGGCCGACGGCGAACCGACCAAGATCGGGTCGGCCATGGTCGACAACCTGACCGGCCTCTACGCAGCCATCGCCATCTTGGCGGCCGTCGAGCAGCGCCGGGAGTGTGGCGAAGGCCAGCACGTGGAGGTCTCGCTCATGTCGGCTGCCCTGGCCGGGCTGCTCAACGTGGGTTCGGGGCACGTGGTGGCCGACACCGACCCGGGGCGTCAGGGCAACCGCCACCCGTCGATCGTCCCTTACCAGCCGTACCGCACCGCCGACGGGGTGCTGGCCATCGCGGCGGCCAGCCCCGCCCTGTGGGAGAAGCTCTGTGAGGCCCTTGGCCGAGACGACTGGCGGACCGACGAGCGGTTTGCCGACAACGCGGCACGCATGGTCAATGCCGACGACCTGGAAGCCGAGATCGAGTCGGTGCTGGCCACCAACACGGCCGCCGGTTGGCTGGTGGTTCTGCGGGCCGCGGGCATTCCGGCTGGTCCCATCAACACGGTGCGTCAGGCGTTCCTAGACGCCGAGGCCCTCGGCCTAGATCCGATCGCCGTCCTGGACGACGGTGGGTCGACCGGTGGACGAACTGAGGCGTTCCGGTCGGTTCGCTCACCGATCCGGATGTCGACCACCCCACCGACGGTTCGCCGGCGCCCGCCGTCCAACGACGAGCACGGCGCCGAAATCCGTGCCGAGACCGCCAACTGATCGGCCCAGTAGATCGGGTCGGGCCTAGGGTTCGATGATGTTGTAGAAGCGGGGGAAGTCCGTCACGCAGGCGAACAGGGCCCGCAGCTGATCGGTCTTTCCCTCGGCCGTGATGGCGCCCTCGTCGAGCAGGCTGACACCCGTGGCATCCGAGGCGAAGAGCCGATTCAACTGGCTGCGGTTGCCGTGCACCACCACGTCGGCCGACGCGTGCGTGGCGCCGGGCAGCGAATGGAGGGTGCCGTTGGACAGTTCCAGGCGCACCGTGTTGTTCAATCCGCCCGTGTCATTGAGGTACCAGTCGACGGTCAGCGGGCCGATGGCCGCCGCGGCCACCCCGTCGAGAGACGCGGCCAGCAGGTCGAAGGCCTGCTGGAGGTCCATCCCTATGACCATCTCGGGCCGTGGACGGTTGATCGATTCGATGGCGATGGAACCGTTGCGGAGCTCCTGGGCACCGCTCAGGTATATGTCGCGCCACGGCCCGGACTCGGCCCGGTAGGCCAACTGTTCGAAGGCGTCGGCCTGAAGTAGTCGGGCCTCCTCACACGTCGGATCGGCGAACACCGCATGGCGCAGCACCTCCGCCACCCACCGGTGGTCACCGGCCTCGTAGGACTCGCGGGCCTTGGCCAGGAGTTGGTCCATCCCGCCAATGAAGTCGACGTAGCGCCGACCGGCCTCCACGGGCTCGTAGGGGTCGAGGCTGGACGGGTGTCCGTCGTAGAAGCCGATGTACCGCTGGTAAACGGCCCGCACGTTGTGGCTGACCGTGCCGTAGTAGCCGTGGCAGTGGTAGTCGGCCCACAACCCGGGCGGCAGGTCGATGTTGGCCGAGATCTCATTGGGCGAGTAGCCGAGATTGATGAGCCGCATGGACTGGTCGTGAAGCCAGCGGTAGAGGTCCCGCTGGCGGGTCAGGTAGCCGTTGACGGCCTCGGCGCCCCAGTGGGGCCAGCCGTGGCTGGCGAACACCACGTCGGACACGTCGCCCCACCGGTCCATGGCCTCATCGATGTAGCGGCTCCACATGAGCGTGTCGCGCACTAGGGCACCGCGCAGGGTGAGCACGTTGTGCATGGTGCCGGTGCAGTTCTCTGCCATGCACAGGGCCCGGTGGTCCGGGAAGTAGAAGTGCATCTCGGCCGGCGCTTCGGATTCGGGCGTGAGTTGGAACTCGATCCGGACGCCGTCGAGCACCAGTTCCTGACCAGTCTCGGTGATTTCGATGGTGGGCGGCACGAGGGACGACGATCCGGTGGGTACGCCCTTGCCCAGGCCCTGGTCGACGTGACCGTGCTGGTCCCAGTCGAGGAGCATCCCGAACTGGTACATGGCCCGGCGTCCCATGGCCGGCCCGGCCAGAAGATTCTCGGACACGGCTTCCTTGACGAACCCTTCTGGGGCCACGATCGGCACCTCGCCGGAGTCGATCCGCTCTTGGGAGACCACGCCGAGAATCCCGCCGAAGTGGTCCATGTGGGAGTGGGTGTAGATGACGGCGGTGACCGGACGCTCTCCGAGCTGCTCGGTAACCAGTTCGAAGGCGGCCCGGGCCGTCTCCGTGGTCGTGAGAGGATCGATTACCACCCACCCTTCGTGACCCCGGATGAAGGTCACTGTCGAGGTGTCGAACCCGCGCACCTGGTAAAAGCCGTCGATCACCTCGTAGAGGCCGTGCTGGGCGTTGAATCCGGCCTGGCGCCACAACGAAGGGTTGACGGTGTCGGGGCAGGGTCCGTGGACGAAGTCCGACTTCGAGAGATCCCAGCTGATGGGCAGCCACGGGTTGGGTTCGATCTTGTCGATGACCGGATCGGTCCGGGTGGCGATAAAGCCCCGGGCCACGTCAGCGGCGTCGGTGCCGTCGTCGGGTGGCAACGAGGTGGCGAAAGCCTCGATGTCGGCCCGGGTCCGGGCGGTGGCCGGCTTATGGGCGCGCGGGTCGTCGGTCATCGGGGTCTCGATTCCTGTGGCTGGGCGGAGCAGGTCGGTGGCGGGCTAGGGGATCAGGGTCCGGCGAACACCGGGCCGGTGTGCGAGGTCATGGGGACGTCGCCGGGGCCGTCCTGGTAGCGGTTCAGTTCGAAGCGGGCCACCACGAAGTGGTGTACCTCGTCGGGGCCGTCGGCTAGGCGAAGCGTGCGCTGTTGGGTGTACATGGTGGCCAGCGGCGTCCACTGGGAGACGCCGGTGGCGCCGTGAATCTGGATGGCGGCGTCGATGATTTGGCAGACCTTCTCGGGCACCATGGCCTTCACGGCGCTGATCCAGACCCGGGCTTCGGCGTTGCCCATGGTGTCCATGGCCTTGGCGGCTCGGAGCACCATGAGGCGCATGGCCTCGATCTCGATGCGGGCCCGGGCGATGACCTCCATGTTCTTACCCAGGTGCGAGATGGTCTTGCCGAAGGCCTCGCGGTGGAGCCCCCGTCGACACATCAGCTCGATGGCCCGCTCGGCAGCACCGATGGATCGCATGCAGTGGTGGATGCGACCGGGGCCGAGGCGTAGCTGGGAGATCTCGAAGCCCCGTCCCTCGCCGAGCAGGAGGTTGGCGGCCGGTACCCGGGCGTCCTTGAACGTGATGTGCATGTGGCCGTGGGGGGCATCGTCATCACCGAACACCTGCATGGGGTGGTCGATGGTGACCCCGGGGGTGTCGATGGGGACGAGGATCTGCGACTGGCGGCGGTGCGGGGGTCCGTCGGGGCTGGTCTGGACCATGGTGATCATCACCTTGCAGCGGGGGTCGCCGGCGCCCGAGATGTAGTACTTGGTCCCGTTGATGACCCACTCGTCACCGTCTAGTACGGCCTGGCAGGCAATGTTCTTGGCGTCCGAGGAGGCCAGATCGGGTTCGGTCATGGCGTACGCCGAGCGGATCTCGCCGTTGAGTAGCGGCTCGAGCCACTGCTTCTTCTGTTCGGGGGTGCCGACCCGTTCGATGACCTCCATGTTTCCGGTGTCGGGGGCCGAGCAGTTCATGCTCTGGGAGGCCAGCGGGTTCTTACCCAATTCGGAGGCGATGTAGGCGTAGTCCAAGTTGGACAGGCCCTCTCCGGTCTCGGCGTCGGGGAGGAAGAAGTTCCACAGGCCGGCCTCGCGTGCCTTGACCTTGAGGGCCTCGAGAATCTCGATCTGGCCGGGATGGTGACCCCAGTGCTCGGTGCGTTCGGTACCCAGACGGTGGAACTTCAGGGTGACCGGTTCGATCTCCTCGGCGATGAAGGCCTTCACCTGCTCGTAGAGCGGACGGGCGCCGTCGGACATGCGCAGGTCGAGGGACGGATCGCTGGGATCTTCGATGTGGAGGCCGGGGCCGATTGCCATGGTGTTTCTCCGGGGGGTGTGTGGGGTTGGACGAACGGGTCGAACCTATTCCCGCTGGTCGCCGGGGTCCCCAGCGGGCATGATGCGCGACATGAAGGATCGGGTGCCTGATGAGGTGCGGGCGCTGTTTGCCGCCCGGGGCCATGAGACCTACAGCGAGAGGGTGACGATGGCCGAACATGCCCGTCAGGCTGCGGCGTTGGCTCATGTCGCCGGCGCCGATGACGCCCTGGTGCTGGCTGCCCTGCTGCACGACGTGGGGCACTTCCTGGACGAACCGGACTCGGCGTTCGGGGTGACCGACCACGGGACGACCGGCGGGGCCTGGGTGGCCGAGCGCTTCGCGGACGGTGTGAGCGAGCCGGTACGCCTGCACGTGGCAGCCAAGCGGTACCGGTGCTTCGTGGATCCGGGCTATGAGGCCGAGTTGAGTCCGGCCTCGGTGGGGACCCTGCGATTACAGGGTGGGCCTATGTCGGCCGTCGAGGCGGCGGCATTTGAATCCGAGCCGTTCGCCGACGCCGCGCTCGCCGTTCGAGGCTGGGACGACGCTGGCAAGATCGACGGGGACCGGGTGGACGGGTTGGAGATCCCGCCGGTTGAGCACTGGGAGTACCTGCTTGTTGCGCCGGGGCTGCGGCGGTGAGCCTCCTCGGTGCCTCGGTCGGCCCGGCCGGCGACGTGGTCACCGTTGAGATGGCCGCCGGTCCGGTGCGGTTCCACGCCCTGTGGCTTAGGGACAACGCCCGGGACGAGGCGTCGCGTCACGGGGACAACGACCAGCGCCTCTTCGACGTCACCGAGTTGGCCGACGAAGTCACCGCAATGTCGGCTGAGGTGGTCAACGGCTGTCTGGTGGTGGCGTTCGGCCCCGATGGCGTGACCAGCGTCTATGACGAGGTATGGCTGGAAGCCAATCGCTACGACGGCTCCGTGACCGCATCATTTGGGCGACCGGTCTCCTGGGGGGCTGCCGGCCTGTCGGTCCAGCGGCTGCCATGGACCGATCGGCAGGATCTCGAGGCGTGGGAGGCCATCACCATGGCACTCGTGCGCGATGGCCTGGCCATCGTGGATGGCCTGGCCGTGGGGGACGATGCTGCGGGAACGGGCGCCACTGGCACGGGGGCGGGCATCGTCGACGTGGCCAATCTGTGGGGCCCGGTCCGTGAGACCAACTACGGCGAGATCTTTCACGTACGGGCCGAGGCCAACCCGACCAATCTGGCCTTCACGCCGCGGGCACTCAACGTGCACACCGACAACCCGTATCGCCGGCCGGTTCCCGGGTACCAGTTGCTGCACTGCCTGGTCGCCAGCGACGTGGGTGGGGTGACGGTACTGGTCGACGGCTTCCGGGCTGCCGAGCTGTTGCGGGGCGAGGAGCCGGGAGCCTTCGAACTGTTGTCAACCCGCAGCGTGCCGTTCCGCTGGTCGGGAGACGGTTTCGATCTACGAAATCGGGGACCGTTGATCGAGGTGGAGGAGGGTGGCCCAGAGGCAGGGGCCATCCGGGCCGTCCGATACAACAACCGGTCAGCCGCACCGTTCGACCAGCCGTTCGACGAGATGACAGCCTTCTACGAGGCGTTTCGGACCTTTGCCCAGCTGCTGCATCGTGAGGATCTGGAGTACCGGTTCACTCTGGCGCCCGGAGAGTGCCTGGTGTTCGACAACGAACGGGTACTTCACGGCCGGCATGGTGAGGCTGATCCTGAGCGATATCTACAGGGCTGCTACCTCGATAGGGACTGGATCCACGGGCGACAACTGACTTGAATCTAGAATCCTGTGTTACACGAGATATGTGAATCACAGGATTACAGGGATTCGAGAAAGGAAGTCGACCCGTGGCAAACCTGACGCTGGCCGTTGACGATGACCTGCTGCACCGGGCCCGGGTCCGGGCCGCCGAGGAAGGCACCTCGGTCAATGCCGTGGTCCGTGAACTTCTGACCGCCTACTCGGCTGCCGACCGGGTGGATGCGGCACGCCGCCGGCTGGTGGCCCTGTCGGTCTCCTCGGCGGCTGGTTCTGGCGGTCGACCCATCACCGGAGCGAGCCCCGATCCGGGTCGGAGTACCTGATGGCGGCTCGGACCTTCGTGGACGCCTCGATCCTGGCCAGGTTGTTCGACGATGACGAACCGGGACGTCAGGCCGCAGCCCGGGCGTCGATCGGGGCTACCGACGGCCCCGCGTTGGTCGTATCGGGTCCGGTATTGGCCGAGTTCCTGGATGCCGTCACCACCCGGATGGCACGCCCCCTCTCGGCCATGGTGGCCCGGCGTGCCCTGGCGGAGTTGGCTGAACTCACCGTGGTACCCGCCGATGCCTCGCTTGTGCTGGCTGCCGCCGACGTCGCCGACGAGGTGGGCCTGACCATCCGTGATGCCCTGGCCGTGGAGGCCGCGGTGGTTGGCGGGTGCGACCGGATGGTCACCGAGGCTATGGCCCATGGCAGCCTCGTCCGTGGGGTCCGGGTTGAGGATCCAGCGGAGACGAACGGGAAACCACAAACATGACGACACTGGATGATCTGACCGCGGCAGGGCTGACCCGCCACGACGTGGACGCCCACGGCACGCGTATCCACGTGGCCGAGATGGGAGGTGATTCGGGGGCCGGCCCGTTGGTCTTGTTCGTTCACGGCTTTCCCGAATCGTGGTACTCGTGGCGGCACCAGCTGCCGGCGGTCGCCGCCGCAGGCTTCCGGGCGGCAGCCATTGACGTGCGGGGCTACGGCTCGTCCGAAGCGCCCGACGCGATCGACGACTACCGGCTGGTCGACCTCGTCGGCGACTGCATCGGGGTGGTAGAGGCCCTCGGGGAGACCGAGGCAGTGATCGTTGGCCACGACTGGGGATCGCCCATTGCCAGCACGGCAGCGCTCCTCCGACCCGACGTCTTTCGGGCGGTGGCGCTCCTGAGCGTGGCCTACACCCCGCCCAACGGGTTCAGGCCCAGCGACATCTTCCGGATGATGGGTGGCGACGACATGTTCTACATCGAGTACTTCCAGGAACCCGGGGTAGCCGAAGCCGAGATCGGAACCGACCCGGCCCACTGGTTGGAGGGGATGATCTTCAGCGCCTCGGGCGACGCGCCGCCCCCGATGCCGGGAGCACCGGCCGGGTTTGCCGTAGCCCCGGGAGGTCGGCTGGACGACCGGTTCCACTATCCGGATGGCCCGTTGGCATGGCAGGACGCCGACGACATCGCCTTCTATGTTGGCGAGTTCGCCCGTGCCGGGTTCTCCGGTGGCCTCAACAGGTATCGCTGCGTGGACCACGACTGGGTCGACCTGCGGGCATGGCGTGAGGCGTCGATCCGGCAGCCCTCCCTCTACATCGGCGGGGAGAAGGACGGCCCCACCATCTGGGGAGCTGGGAGCATCGCCCGCTATGGCGAGACCCTGCCTGGCCTGCACGACTCGGTGATCCTCCCCGGGGTGGGCCACTGGATGCAGCAGGAGGATGCGGGGGGTACCAACGCGGCGCTGCTGGACTTCCTGGCTTCGCTCACCATCTAGGGTCCATTCATGGGGAAGTCCGAGCGCAAGGACGACCACGGCCGGCTGACCCGCTCGCTGGGCCTCCGCCACGTCTTCGCTCTGTCCACCGGGGCCATGCTCTCGTCGGGTCTGTTCCTTTTGCCCGGGTTGGCTGCTGCCAAGGCCGGACCGTCGGCCGTGCTGGCCTACCTGTTGGCCGGGTGTCTGGCCGTGCCGGCCATGCTCAGCGTGTCCGAGCTGGCCACCGCACTACCTAAGGCCGGGGGCGCCTACTACTTCCTGGAGCGGGCGCTCGGCCCAGCGGTGGGAACAGTGGCTGGTTTCGGGACCTGGCTTTCGCTCGTCCTCAAGGATGCCTTCGCCATGGTCGGAATGAGCGCCTACCTGGTGCTTATCGTCGACGTCGATGCCACGACCTTGGCTCTGGTGTTGATCGGCCTGTTCACCATGGTCAACGTGGTGGGTTCCAAGGCCAGCGCATCCATGCAGCTCGGCCTAGTGGTCATCGTGCTGAGCGCTATGGCGTGGTTCCTGGCCGGTGGGCTGATCGAGGCCGGCGAGCGGGGGATCGACGGCTCGAATCTCGACCCGTTCTTCACCCACGGGGGTTCCGGTCTGGTGGCGGTCATCGGGCTGGTGTTCGTGTCCTACGGCGGCCTGACCAAGGTGGCCAGCGCCGCCGAAGAGGTCGAGGATCCCAGCCAGCGAATCCCGCTCGGTATGGCGCTGTCGCTGGCCGTGGCCACCGTCGTCTACACGCTTGGTGTGCTGGTGGTCGTGGCCGTGGTGCCAGCCGACGTGCTGCACGGCGATCTGGCCCCCATCCACACGGCGGCCGAGACCGTGCTCCCGAAGGTGGGGGTATGGCTGGTCGTGGTGGCCGCCCTGGCGGCCTTCTCCTCGGCGGTCAACGCCGGCATCCTGTCCGCCGCCCGTTACCCGATGGCGATGGCCCGCGACGGCCTGCTCCCCGGTTGGATGGGAGGCCTGGGCCGGTTCGGGACCCCGGTGTTTGGCGTGGTGTCCACCGGTTCGGCCATCGCCGTGGTGGTGGTGGCTTTCGATGCCGAGTCAATCGCCAAGCTGGCCAGCGCCTTCGTGCTGCTCACCCTCGGCCTGGTGAACCTCGCTGTTCTGGTGCTCCGGGCGTCGGAGATCCGGTCCTATGCGCCGTCCTTTCGATCGCCGTTGTATCCGTGGACCCAACTGGCTGGCATCGCCATTTCCGGGTACCTGATCGCACAGCTGGGATCGGCCGCTCTCATCTTCGTCGGGGTGGTGACGGCTGTCGGCTGGGCATGGCACCACCTGTACGCCACGCCGCGTACCGAGCGAACAGGTGCCATCCGCCACGTGTTTCGCCGGTGGGGCCGGGAGGCCGACGACTCCTTGGAGCGAGAGATCAGCGCGGCGATGGCTGGCCACGGCCTTCGGGACCGGGACGACTACGCAGGCCTTATCGCCCGGGCTGTGGTGCTGTCCATCCCCGAGGGAGCCGACATTGGTGAGGCGGCCGCCCGTGCATCGACGGTGCTGTCGGATCGGATCGGGGTGTCCACGGAGCGGGTCACCGAACGGTTCTTGGAGACCGGGTCGTTGTGGATCCAGCCGTCGTCGGACCATCCGACGGCTACACCGGTGGCCCTGTTCGAGGTGCTGGACGTTGATCAGTTGGTCATCGTTCGGGCGTCGTCAGGCATCCGCATTCCGGCAGCATGGGGCGGGTCGGGGGAGCGGGTCAACGCCCTGTTCTTCCTTGCTGGGACGACCGCCGAGCCAGGTCGGGCGCTCCGCCTAGCCGGAGAGTTGGCGGGGTTCTTGCACACCGGGGCACGGGCGTGCGGGCAGGCGGCCACCGAGGACGAGGTGAAGACGGCGTTGCTACCCGGACGGACTGTCCGCCAGTACGCCTTGCTACCCGAGGGCCTGGATGCGGGCCTGATCGGGAGGCGCATTGGCGATCTGAGCCTGCCCGAGGAGGTTTCGGTAGCTGCGGTGAGTCGCTTCGGTGTGGCCCTGCCCGTCGAGGACGACCTGGTGTTGGAGGCCGACGACCAATTGACGGTGGTCGGTCCGGAGAGCGCGATGCCGGCCTCTGGTGCACCAGCGTCCTTGGGTTGACTACTAGCTGGCGCGGGCTGGCATAGGCGGTTAGTCGACTAGGAGGCGGCGGATCTCGGCTGCACCAGCTACCCGCTCGGCGTCGGTCGCCGCGATGGGAGCCAAGTTGAAGTCGACCGCTCCGGCATCCATGAACGGTCGGAGCCACTCCACGATGTCGGCTGGTGTGCCGACCGGCGAATAGCGCTCGAAGGCCGCCCACGGAGCGCCGTAGAACTTCTCCATGGCGGGGGCCAGTAGCGCCGCACCCTCGGTCGGCGTGTCACCCAGGCCCACCCAGATTTGGTAGCCGTGCCGCCACGCCACGGCGTCACGGCCGCTCGCGGCGGCCGCCTGCTCAGCGATGTGCACGCCTTCGGCGAACCGGCGTGGCGAGCACCATGAGGCAAGCCACCCGTCCCCCCGTCGACCGGCCCGTCTGGCAGCCGCGTCGGACCGGCCACCCACGGTAACCGGTACCGGTGGGGTCGGCGCGGGGCGGATCGAGACGTCAGGCGCGTCGTAGAACTCACCGTGGTGGTCGACCGCCTCGCCGGCCAGCAGGGGTCGCAGCACGTCGAGGGCCTCGTCGGTACGACGTCCACGGGTTGACGGGTCAACGCCCACCACCTCCATCTCGTGGCGGTCCTCGCCACCCACGCCCACACCGAAGGTCAGTCGCCCAGGTGCCTGTTCGGCCAGCGTCGCCACCTGACGGGCCACGGCAACCGGATGGCGCAGGGCCAGCAGGTACACACCGACGTACACGCCGATGGTGGGATGTAGGCCAGCTAGCCATGAGACCTTCATGAGGCCGTCCATGCCGCGACCGTCGAAGAACGACACGTGGTCGGCGGTGAACACGTGGTCGAGGTCCGCGTTAGCTGCTCCGTGCACGTAGGCCGTTGCGTCGTCATGCGATGCGAAGCCAGCCGGCGGGATAGACACGCCGACCCGAACCCCTTGGGTCATGTGATTCCCGGCCCGCTGGTTAGCCATGCCCGTGGTTCACGGCGTTCGCTTCTCGCCAAACTGGTCCCATGAGGTGATCTTGTCGGCGCCCCGATAACGGGGAGCCACGCCCCACTTTCCGGTGGGGTGACCGAGGGGCAGCAAGGCCAGGACCTCGTAGCGCTCTGGGATGCCCACCAACTCGCGCACGTCGTCCTCATAGATTCGGTGCAGCGTGGTCATCGCCGTACCCAGTCCGAGGGACCGAGCGGCCAGCATGAAGTTCTGGATAGCCGGGTACACCGAGGCGTGGGTCGGGCCGACGGGCATCGGTCCCTCGTCGTCGTGGACCGTCATGTCGATGGACGGCATGAGCAGCAGCACCAGCACCGGCACGTGTTCGAGGTTTTCGGCCAGATGCACGGTGGCCCGGCTGTTGCGTTCCCAGCCCTCGCGGACCTCGTCGTTGGGGAACTCGGTGGGAGCGATAGCCGGTTCGTAGCGCCGCCAACCGCGTCGGTAGATCTCTGCCAGCCCGAATTTCTGCACGGGGTCCTGCACGACCACGAACTGGTACGGCTGGATGTTGCCGCCACTGGGGGCCTGAACGGCGGCCTGTAGACAGGTCCAGATGTCCTCGTCGGACACTGGTTCGTCGCTGTACCGGCGCATGGCCCGGTTGGTCATCAGGCCGTCCAACAGCCCGATCTCGTTGCCGCGGGCTCCGCCCGTCTCGAAGGTCATGGTGCTCTCCAGTTTCTGATCGATTATTTCCCGGTGAACCGGGGCTCGCGCTTTTCGGCTAGGGCGGCTAGGGCCTCGTGGAAGTCCTCCGACGCGAAGGTCACCGTCTCCAGGGCCGTCGACAGGTCGAAGGCGGGGCCGCAAGTCTGTTTGATCCACGTGTTGACTGCCTGCTTGGTGAACTGCACAGCCTGGGGGGCGCCGGCGGCCAGGCGCTTCGCCCACGCCAGGCCGGCGGCCATGCAGGCCTCGGGGTCGGGCGCCGATTCGACGATCAGCCCCATCTTCTCGGCATCGGCCGCGGTGACCGGGTCACCGGTTAGCAGGTACCGCTTGGCCAACTGCGGGCCGACGGCCAGGGGCCAGGCCACGGTGCCGCCGTCGCCGGCCACGATCCCCACCTTGACATGCGGGTCGCCGAGACGGGCGGTATCGGACATCACGGTGATGTCGGCCAGCAGGGCGATGCTGGCCCCGAGGCCCATGGCGTGGCCGGTCACCGCGCACACGATGGGGAGGTGCACGTCGAGCATGTTCCACACGATCGACTTGCCGTCCAAGCGGATGTCGGCGGCATAGCCGGGCTCGGCGAACCGGGGGAACCAGGCGAAGTCGCCGCCGGCGGTGAAGGCCTGTTCGGTGCCAGCCAGTAGCACGGCTCGGGCTTCGCGTTCCTCGCGCAACTCCTTGAACAGCAGCGCTAACTCGTGGTGCATCTGGGCATCGACCTTGTTCAGGTCGTCATCGGGCTTGTCAACGGTGACGACCAAGACGTCGCCGTCGCGCTCGAACCGCATGTACTCAAACTCGTCGAATCGGGAATCGTCGGACACCGGTTGTCTCCTGTTTCTCTGGGTCGTTCTAGGGGTCGTGTTCAGGAAGGGTCAGGGTCGGGGTTCACGGGGGAGTCCCAGAAGGCGTTCCCCGATGATGTTGCGTTGGACCTCGCTGGTGCCACCTCCAATGGTGAGAGCTCGGGAGAAGTAGTGCCCCCACGCCCAGAGGTCTTCGTCCTCCTCATACGGGTAGTGACCGTCCAGCATGGTCGACGGTCCCTCGAGGTCCTTCACCAGCGTCATGGCCTTCTGTCCGTGCTTGTCGCCGATGGCCTTGCGGATTGACGACAACGGCCCAGGATCGCCGCCGGTCAACTGGGCGCTCATGACCCGCTGGTTCAGAAGGCGCAACACCGCCATCTCGGTGTAGAGGTCAGCCACCCGTTGGCGAAGGATCGGGTCTTCACAGCCCAGTTCGCGGATGCGGTCCAGCACCGTTGGGTCGTCGGGGCCGCGGCCCCATAGCACGCCGCCTTGGGAGAGGGATACCCGTTCGTTAGCCAGCGTTACTTTGGCGAGGCGCCAGCCCTCGTTCTCGGTGCCCACCAGATTCTCGACAGGAATCTCCACGTCGGTTAGGAACGTCTCGTTGAAGTGCCGGCCACCGGTCATCTCTACGATGGGGCGGACCTCAATGCCCGGTGTGGTCATGTCCAACAGTAGGTACGAGATGCCTTTCTGGGGCGGGCCGTCGTCGGAGGTTCGGACCAGCAGGATGCCCCAGTCGGTGACATCGGCCCGGGTGGACCAGATCTTGGAGCCGTTCACGATGTAGTGGTCGCCGTCACGCACGGCCCTGGTACGCAGCGACGCCAGATCTGAGCCGGCCTCGGGCTCACTGAATAATTGGCACCAGTCCTCGGTGTTGGCCAGCATCGGTGGGAGGAAGCGCTCCTTTTGGGCCTGGGTGCCTCCGGCGATGATGGTCGGCCCAGCCCAGCCGACACCGATGGAGGCACCGGGGATACGAATCCCAGCCCGCTGGAATTCGTCATCGATGATGAGTTGGGTGACGGCATCGGCATCGCGTCCCCATGGACCGGGCCAGTGTGGGGCAATGAATCCACCGGTGGCCAGCGTGGTCCTATCGGGGTGTGGATGGGTGTCCAGCCAGACGCGTATCTCGAGGCGTCTCGGATCGTTGTCGGGAGGAAGAGTGAAGTCCACGGGTGTCTGCCGGTTGGGGAGTGGTGTTCCGGAGACCCTAGAGACCAGTCCCTAGAGAAGGGTGGTGTCGGTCTCGAGACCGAGGGCCAGCCGGCCGGTGAGCTCGTGAATGCGGGGAGCCACCATTGCGTGAGTGGCGGCGACCTGGCCGTCGCGGATCTTTCGCTGAAGCGGTTCTCGGAGGTACACCGCTGCTCCACCCGCCTCACGTCCGAGTGTGATTAAGGCGTCGGCGCAGCGCTGGGCAGCATCGCAGGCCGCCAGCCTGAGGCTGCGTCGGTGCTCGAGGGTGAGGGGGTCGCCGGCTGCTGCGGTGGTCCACGCCTCGCCGATGGCGTCGTGCAGGAAGGCCCGGCTGGATCGGGCGGTGGCCTCAGCGGTGGAGAGAGCCGCCTGCCCGGAGGCTCGTTCAGCCAGCGTTCGCTTTGAGCCCTCGGGCTTCTTGGCTGTGGCCAACTCTCCAAATCGGTCGACGGCGCCATCCAAGAGGCCGATGGACACCGAGGCGATGCCGATGGCCAGCATTCCGTAGAAGGGGAAGCGCCAGGTGGGGCCGTCGAGGCGAGGCGTGGCGTCCATCATCTGGAGCCACCGGCCCTCGGGGACGAAGGTGTCCTCGACGCGGTAGTCAGTCGACCCACTGCCAGAGAGTCCGGTGACGTGCCAGGTGTCAAGGTGCTCGACGTCGTCGCGGTCGAAGAACACGAACGGAGCTACCAGGCCGTCAGCCCGGCGGGCCGGTTTTCCATCGGGGTCGACGATGCGGGCACCCCCGCCGATCCAGGTGCAGTGGCGAGTACCTGAGCCCCATGCCCAGGTGCCCGAGACGCGTAGGCCTCCGTCGACTGGGGTGGCGGTGCCCACCGGGGCGGCGTATCCGCCGGCACAGGAGTCAGGGGAGCCGAAGACCAGAAAGGCCACGTCCTCGGGCAGGAACCCGGCCATGAGGGAGGTGGTCCCGGCGATCATCACACACCACGCCGCGCCGCCGTCATGGCGGGCCACCTCGGCGATCACCTGCGATGCGGTGGCCACGTCGGCCTCCGGCCCGCCTAGGTCGGCGGGGGTGAGGAGGCGAAATAGCCCTGCATCGCGTAGGTCTGCCACCACGTCGTCGGGCAGGGTGCGTTCAGCCTCGGCGCGTTCGGCGCGTTCGGCTAGCGACGGTCCGAGTGTCCGGGCGGCGGGGAGTAGATCGGACGCGGTCACCCTGGGGAGGGAGGACATGGGCAGAAATATAGAATATCCTTCTAGAAACGTCAAATTTAGATAGAAGTGATCTACAGTTTGAGTATGTCCAGTCAGGAGGCCGCCTTCGAGATCGTCGGGCCGGAACGGACCCCTGACGGACGGGCCGCCCGGACCCGTGCCGCCCTGGTGGAGGCCACGCTGGCCCGGTTACGGAGTGACGGCTCGTTTACCGCTGAGCAGGTGGCGACCGACGCCGGGGTGAGCGTGGCCACCATCTACAACCGGTTTCCCGATGGGCGTGACGGCCTGCTGGCCGCCGCCTTCGACCGGGCGCTAGACGGGGTGGTGGAGGCCAGTACCCGCCCGCTGACGGCGGAGCACCTACTGGACCACGGGTTGGCCGGGACGATGACCGCTTTGGTCGACGGCCTGTGCGAAGCCTTTTCTGCCGACGCACTGGTCATGCGGGCCGCCCTGGCCCGGCTGCCCGAGAGTCGCTCACTACGCGACGCCTACCGCCGTCACGAGGCTACGGCTCGAGTTGCCAATCGGCGGTTCGTGGAGTTGGGCCAAGCGGCGGGGCGAATCGCCGACGGCGATCCGGATGAACTTGCCGACCTGCTGGTCGTGCTGGGTCAGGGGATCAACAACCCGGTGCTGTTGGGCGCTACCGACCGTGGTCGACTCTGTGCCCGACTGGCTGACGCACTGGTGGCCGTCCTTGATCCTGGAACCGAGAAGCCATGACTGACGAGACAGGTACCACGGTCGTCTATTGGCGTCGGATGTGCGGGTTCTGCACCCGTCTACTGGGCGCGCTTGAGGGCGCGGGTGTCGACGTCGAACTGCGGGACATCTGGGAGGACCCGGAGGCAGCAGCTTTCGTCCGCTCGGTGAACGACGGAGCCGAGACGGTGCCCACGGTCGTCCTGCCCGACGGCCGGGCGGTCACCAACCCGTCACCCGATGCACTAATTGCACACCTGACGGCGGGTTCCTAAGTCGCGCTGCCGGTGGGATCCGACCCGGTGGCCTATCGCTTGTCGTCGGTCGAACCGAGCTCGATGGGCTCGCCGAGGCTGATCGTGCGAAGGCCGATGGCTCCCAAGTGGGGTGCAAGAGTGGCTGTGGCTGCTACCGCAGGAGCCGGTTCAGCCATTCCACCCGACGAGACGGTTGGCCGGTGCGGGCCTCTGCCCGGTCGGCACCTGCGGCCATCCAAAGGCCAGCGGTGACACCCACCCAGCGCAGTGGCTCGGGTTCCCACCTCCGGGCCTGGTGGCCGATCCATGGGAGGTCAATGCGGCCACTCGCCGTCCCAGTGATCAGTTCAGCGATGGTGTGCCCGGCCAGTTTGGCGGTGGCTACTCCGTCGCCCACGTAGCCGCCAGCCCACGCCATGCCCGAGGGCCGGTCGAAGCCACACGATGGGACCCAGTCGCGGGCCAGGCCCATGACGCCACCCCACCGGTGGGTAATCGCCGCTTCACCCAACACCGGGAACAGTTGCCGCAGCGAGGCTTCGACCTTGTCATGCACCTCGTGGTGAACCCCGGTGGTCGACGAGACCTTCGACCCGAACTGGTAGGGCGCTCCCCTTCCCCCCATGGCGATGCGGCCGTCGGCTGTGCGTTGGCCGTAGATGATGAGATTGCGGCCATCGCCGAACGTGGGCCGGTCGGTCAGGCCGATCTCGTCCCACACGGCGTTCGACAGTGGTTCAGTGGCCACCATCATCGAGTACAGAGGGACGAGGGTGCGGCGGTGGCCGGCCAGGTCCCGGGTGTAGCCCTCGGTGGCCCGCACCACGACGTCCGCCCGCACCGTGCCCCGGTCGGTGTCCAGCCGGGCTGAACTGGTCGGGTCGGCAGGGTGGATGGCCGACACCGCGGTCCGTTCGTGGATGGTGCCACCCAGGCGTTCTACGGCTTCGGCCAGACCTCGCACCAGCCGGCTCGGGTGGATGGCCGCTACGTGTCGGTTGAACCAGCCGCCGACCACGTCGGTGGCGTTGCATAACGAACGGGCCTCGTCGCCGTCCACCCAATGAACGTCGTCGTCGGTCAGCCCGAGGGCGTGCCGGGCCCGCACGCCGGCGCCGATCCGTTCGGCCTGGGGGCCGCTGCGGGCCATGTCGATCCAGCCGCCCTTGGCGTAGTGGCAGTCAATGCCCTCGACCTCGGCCACTCGGCCAATGTCGTCGATGGCGTCGTACAGTCCACGCATCTGGCGGACAGCGGCCTCCGGGGTGGATCGGGCGGCCCAGTCCATAGGGCTGATGCTGTACTCGCCGAGGGCCCAGCCTCCGTTTCGTCCCGAGGCACCAAATCCGGCGATCTCGCGTTCCACGACCACGACGCGAAGGCCGGGGTCGATTCGCAGTAGGTGGTAGGCGGTCCAGAGGCCTGTGAAACCGGCGCCCACGATGGCCACGTCGGCATCCCGGTCGCCTTGAAGGGCCGGGCGGGGGTCGAGAGACCCGGGCACGGTGTCGTGCCAGAACGAGACGGCACGGTCGTCGCGGGGTTCCTCAAGGTTATCCATCGGGTCGAACCTAGGTGGCGGGCGGTTCGGGTATGACCACCAGGCGGTCAGCTGTCGAAGCCGATTCCGAAGCGGTCCAGTAGCGACAGCCAGGGCCCGCGTCGTCCATCCCGACGGTCGCAGTTCTTGATCGCCCGGCGGGTGAGCTGGATGGCCGGCCAGCGCAGCGGTTCTGGGGGGAACGGAAACGGGGCCCGTTGAACCATCTCCAGCGAAGTTCGTTCCGAGGTGATTCCGTCGACCAGATCCAGGGCCACCCGGGCACCGAACCGGCTGGCCCCCACCCCGAGCCCGGTGTACCCGGCGACCCATGCGGCCCGCCCCCGGTGGCTTGTGCCCCACGTGCAGGTGAAGCGGCTGGTGGTGGCGATCGGGCCGCCCCATCGGTGAGTGAACCGGATGCCCTCCAGTTGGGGGAAGGTCGCCAGGAAGTGTCGGGCCAGGGTACGGGTGGTCGACTCGCTTTGTTCGTGGTCCGGGCCCACCCGGTTGCCGAAGTGGTACAGCGCGTCCCACCCACCCCACAGGATCCGGTTGTCGGGGGTGAGGCGGTAGTAGTGGAACTGGTTGCCCACGTCGGATAGTCCCTCCCGGCCCATCCAGCCCAGGGACGCCAACTGCGTTGACGACAGGGGCTCGGTAGCCAGTACGTGGTCGTAGACCGGTGCCACCCTCTTTCGGATGGCCCGAATCGGCGATTGGTAGGCGTTGGTGGCCACCACCGCACGGTCCGTTGTGACCGTGCCGTGGTCGGTGCCGACCCGAATGCTGCTCAGGGTGGCCTCCAAAGACCGGACGGCGCTGTGGTCGTAGAACCGGACGCCCAGGCTCTCGGCAGCGGTCCGCAGGCCCCAAGCCAGGCGGGCCGGGTCCAGCATCACCGTGCGGTTGGGTATCAGCAGTCCGGCCCGGTACAGCGGAGAGTCGACCCGGGACCGGGTCGTCGGGGCGTCAAGCAGGGTGGCCTCGATGCCGTGGGCGAGGTGAACGTCCACGGCATCGGCCAACTCGACGGCCTGCCAGTCGGCGACTGCGACGTTCAACTCACCGGTCCGTTCAGCTCCGCAGTCGATGTCGTGGCGGTCGATGGTGGCCACGATCTCGCCCAGGTTCTCATCGCCGAGTCGGACCAGGTCGGCGATCTCCTCGGGCCAGTGGGCCACCCCGTTCTCCAGGCCGTGGGTGAGTGAGGCGTCGCAAAACCCACCGTTGCGCCCCGTTGCGCCCGCTGCCGTCTCGTTGGCTTCCAGCACCACGACCGTCCGCCCTGGGTCGGCCTCGACCGCGCACAACGCGGTCCACAATCCGGTGAAACCTCCGCCCACGACCACGAGGTCGGCGGTGGTCGGACCGTCTAGCGCTGGAGCGGCAACCGGTCGGGCGGGTTGGTCCAGCCAGAGCACCGTGGGGGCCGAGTCGGCCAGCGCCGCATCCACCACGTCGCTGCGTGGGCCTCCTTCGGCGGCTATCAGGAAGGAATCCGCCCTCATCGGCTGTCCTTGCCGGTCTCGGTCATTCCAACGGAACAGGTAGCAGAAATGCTATTGAACGACGAAATCCATTGTATAACTGGCAGCTGGACGACGAATTCAGTAGTGTGCCGCATGGCATGGAGAGTAGTCCCTCCGTGCCCGGGTTCGAGTGGCCCGGCCGGTACTCCAGAAGGGGTCTGGCGGGTTCAGACGAGGGACGGGGAGGACCGAATCGATGAACGGAACCACGAACGGGCAGGGCCCAGCCGTCGAGTTGGCTGGAGTGGTCAAGCGCTTCGGCGATCGCTCAGGCACCGAGGTGACTGCGGTGGACCACATTGACCTCACCGTCATGGATGGCGAGTTCTTCTCCCTGCTCGGCCCGTCAGGCTGTGGCAAGACCACCACTCTGCGCATGGTGGCCGGCCTCGAACTGCCGACCGCCGGGTCCATCCGTATCCACGGTGAGGAGATGGGCCTCCGGCCGCCAAACAAGCGACCCGTCAACACCGTCTTCCAGAGCTACGCGCTATTCCCCCACATGACGGTGGCCGCCAACGTCGGCTTCGGGCTCGAGATGCGCAAGGTCCCCGCTTCCGAGCGCAAGGACCTCATCGACTGGGCCATCGACCTGGTTGAGATGGGTTCCATGGCCCACCGCAAGCCCACCCAGTTGTCGGGTGGCCAGCAGCAGCGGGTGGCTTTGGCCCGGGCGTTGGTGAACCGGCCCGAGGTGCTCCTGTTGGATGAGCCGCTGGGCGCTCTCGACCTGAAGCTCCGTCAGCAGATGCAGTTCGAACTTAAGAACCTCCAACGCGAGGTCGGCATCACCTTCGTTTACGTCACCCACGACCAAGAGGAGGCGGTCACCATGAGTGACCGCATCGGCGTCATGCATGAGGGTCGGCTCCTACAGGTCGACACGCCCGAGGCCATCTACGAGCGGCCCACCACCCGATTCGTGGCCGACTTCATCGGACAGACCAACTTCCTCGAGGCCACGGTGGCCAGTGGCGAGGAGGTTGTGCTGGCGAACGGCGACCGCCTCCGCCTGTCGTCGGACCAGCCGTCCGGGTCGTCAGTGGCCGTCACCGTCCGACCCGAGCGACTCACCGTGCACCGCCGGGGCGAGGCGCCTATGGATCGTCATTGCGTCGAGGGCCGGGTGGAGACCGTGACCTATCTGGGCAACGCCGTTGTCTACGGCATCGGCGTGGACTGGATGCACCTCGAGGTCCGTTGTCCAGCCACCCTGGCCGGCGACCGTCGGGACGTGGGCGACGACGTCACGGTGTCCTTCGAGCCCGACCACGCCGCGGTGGTGACCGGCTGATGCCCGTCGAGGCACCTCCGGGCGACGCCCCGGAACTGGAGGACACCACCGAGGTGGCCACACTGGGTCTGGAGCACCAGGCCGAACGCGCCAAGGCGCGTCAGGGCTTCCTGCTGGGGCTGCCCACCATCGTCTATTTGCTGATCTTCTTCGTTGCCCCGCTGGGATTCGTGGTGGCCTACTCCTTCGCCACCCGCACCAGCACCGGCCGGACCGAGTTACGCGACTTCAACTTGAACGCCTACGCCCGCCTCGGCGACGACATCATCATGACGGTTGCCTGGCGGTCGCTGTGGATGGCCGTGCTGGCCACGCTGATCTGCCTGGTGCTGGCTTACCCGCTGGCCTACTTCATTTCGACCCGCAGCCCGGCTGTGCGCAACATGCTCCTGGTCGCGGTGATGATCCCGTTCTGGTCAAACTTCCTGATCCGGACTTACGCCTGGCGGGTGCTGCTTGACAGCGACGGGCTCGTGACCCAGGGCCTGGAGTTGCTCGGTCTAGGGGATGGACGCATCTTGTTCACCTCCAATGCGGTGATCCTGGGCCTCGTCTACGGCTACTTGCCGTTCATGGTGCTTCCTCTGTACGCGGCCATCGAGCGCGTCGACTGGAGCCTCGTAGAAGGTGCCCGTGACCTCTACGCCAGTGGCTGGGCGGCCTTTCGCCGGGTGGTGTGGCCGCTGTCGCGCCCTGGCGTCATTGCTGGTTCGATGCTGGTCTTCGTGCCCAGCTTCGGGGCCTACGTCACCCCGGCCATCCTGGGCGGCAACAAGGAGGGCCTGCTGGGCAGTTACATCGTGCTGCAGTTCCTCTCGGCCCGGAACGGGCCGGTGGGTTCGGCAGTGTCGGTGGTGGTCCTCGGCGTGATGCTCGTCAGCACACTCATCTACTTCCGGGCCGGGGGGAAGAACCTGTGAGCAAGGGCGTCGCCAAGTCGACCGCTGAACCCCAGGGGGCTAGTCGCTGGCTGCTTCGCGGCCACTCGGCGGCCGTGTTCGCCTTCTTCTACGCCCCGATCGTCGTGCTCTGCGTCTTCTCGTTCAACGACAGCAACGCGGTGGGAAACTGGAACGGCTTCACGCTGGACTGGTACTCAGACCTGTTCGCCAACGACAACATCCAGTCCTCGATTTGGGTGTCGGTCAAGGTGTGCGTGGTGTCGACGCTGATCTCGGTAGTGCTGGGCACAGCTGGAGCGTTGGCCCTCGAACGGTTCCGGTGGTGGGGCCAGAAGGCCTTCGACGCTGTCCTCTACCTGCCGATCATCATCCCCGACGTCACCATGGCCGTGATGATGCTGGTCTTCTTCAGCGAGACGGCGTCATGGTTCGACTGGATTCCCGGCGTCAACCTCCAGAACGGCCTCGAGAAGCTGGTGTTCAGCCACGTGGCGTTCAACATCTCGTTCGTGTCGGTGGTGGTACGGGCCCGTCTGGCCAACCTGGACGCCTCCATGGAGGAGGCGGCCGCCGACCTTTACGCCAACCGTTGGCAGGCCTTTCGCCGGGTCACCCTGCCCCAAATCATGCCGGGCGTGATCGGTGGGGCCCTGCTGGCGGTGACCATCTCGCTGGACGACGTGGTGGTATCCAGCTTCGTCTCCGCGGTGGGAGGCACCCCGCTGTCGGTGTACGTGTTCGGCATGTTGCGCAAGGGGGTCACCCCCCTCGTGAACTCCGTGTCGGTCGTGATGTTGGCGGCGTCCATGGCATTCGTCATGGCGTCGCTCGTGATCTCCCGGGCAACGGGCTCGGAGAGGGAGGAAAGGTGAGTGCTATGAGGAAGTGGATTCGAATCGTCGCCCTGTTGGGCATCCTCAGCGTCGTAGCCGCTAGTTGCGGCAGCGATTCTGAGGAAGCTGCAGGCGACTTCAAGCAGTGCGACGCCGGCGAGACCGACGGTGACCTGGCGTTCTTCAACTGGTCGGAGTACATGGACCCTGACCTGATCGCGGCGTTCCAGGACGAGTTCGGGGTCGCCGTGACCGAGGACTTCTACCCGTCCAACGAAGAGATGTTTGCCAAGATCTCGCCCGGAGGAACGGGCTACGACGTAATCGTCCCGTCGGACTACATGATCTCAATCCTGAGGTCCGAAGCTCTGATCCAGCCCATCCAGAAGGACGCGGTACCCAACCACGTCAACATCGCCGACAAGTTCGCCGATCCGCCGTTCGATCCGGGGAACACCTACACGCAGCCCTACCAGTGGGGAACCACCGGGGTGGGCGTGGACCTAGGCGTGACCGGGCACGACATCCCGCTGACCTGGGGCCTGCTCTTCGACGCCGACCTCGCCGAGCAGTACGGCCTGTCGGGCAAGATCAGCCTGCTGGACGATCCACGCGAGACCATGGGCGCAGCGCTCAAGTACCTGGGTTACTCACTGAACTCCACGTCGGCCGACGAGCTGGCCGAGGCCGAGGCGGTCATCGCCGACGCCGTCAGCCGGGTCGCCGCCTTCGATTCGGACCAGTACAGCGAGCTGGTGGTAGCCGGCGAGACCATCGCCGGTCACGGTTACAGCGGCAACTTCCTCTGGGACTTCGAGGAGGGCGAGAGCGAGTACACCTACTTCGTGCCCGACGAGGGTGGCACGGTCTGGGTGGACGGCATGGCCGTCCTTGTTGACGCGCCGCATCCCTGCACGGCTTTCGCCTTCATCAACTTCCTGTTGGACGCCCACAACGGTGCGCAACTGACGAACTTCAACTGGTACGCCAGCCCCAACGGCGCCGCTGAGGAGTTCATCGACCAGGAGGTGCTCGACAACCAGATCATCTACCCGTCCGCGGCGACGATGGAGCGCCTCGAGTTCATCGAGGACACCGGTGAGTTCGAGATCGAGTACACCGACGCTCTGACCAGGGCGCGCGGCTGATCCTTCCTCCCTTCCGGTCGGCGGGTCGGGGTGCAAGACGCACTTCCGGCCCGCCGACCGGGCGGGCCCACCGCCGGTTTCCGTCGGCGGGACGGCGAGATGAACCAACGAACGATGATGGGAACCCGACGATGAGCGAGCACCAGCGCCTGGCTGAACTGGCCGAGCGGCACCTGTGGGGACACTTCTCTGTCCTCAAGAACGACATTGACGGGACCCGGGTCATCGAGCGCGGCCAGGGCTGCCACGTGTGGGACGCCGAGGGGAACCGGTACCTCGACGGCCTAGCCGGTTTGTTCGTCAGCCAACTGGGGCACGGTCGCCCCGAACTGGCTCGGGCGGCCGGGGACCAGGCAGCGACGCTCGGGTACTTCCCCATCTGGACCTACGGGCACCCGACGGCCATTGAACTGTCGGCCATTCTGGCTGGACTGGCGCCAGGTGACCTGAACCGGGTGTTCTTCACTACCGGTGGATCCGAGGCCGTCGAGTCGGCCTGGAAGCTAGCTCGCCAGTACTTCAAGTTGAAGGGCAAGCCCGACAAAGTCAAGGTCGTCAGTCGGAACCTCGCCTACCACGGGACCACGATGGGTGCACTGTCCATCACCGGGCTTGATTCCATCAAGACGGTGTTCGAGCCGCTAGTGCCCGGTGCGATCAAGGTGCCCGAGACCAACCACTACCGGTGCCCGACCTGTCAGGACGACCCGCACTGCTCGTTGCACGCGGCAGACGCCATCGAAGAGGCCATCATCAGGGAGGGCCCCGACACCGTGGCCGCCCTGTTCGTTGAGCCGGTGCAGAATGCCGGCGGCTGCTTTGTGCCCCCGCCCGGCTACTTCGACCGGGTCCGTGAGATCTGCAACCGTCACGACGTGTTGCTGGTTTCCGACGAGGTCATCTGCGCCTACGGGCGCATCGGCCACATGTTCGGGTGCGAACGGTTCGGTTACATACCCGACGTGATCACCTCGGCCAAGGGCCTCACCTCGGGCTACGCGCCGCTCGGCGCCATGATCGTGAGTGACCGGGTGGCCGAGCCCTTCGTGGGCACCGGCGACTCGTTCCTGCATGGCATTACCTTCGCGGGCCATCCGGTGAGCTGCGCCGTGGCGCTGGCCAACCTCCAGATCTTCCAGGACGAAGGCATCATCGGCCACGTCCAGACGAATGAGTCGGCCTTCCGGGCCGCGCTAGACGATCTGGCTGATCTGCCGATCGTCGGCGACATCCGTGGTGTCGGCTACTTCTACGGCATCGAACTAGTCCGGGACCGCGACACCCGGGCCTCGTTCAGCGACGACGAGCGCGAGCACCTACTACGAGGTTTCCTGTCCAACCGCCTTCTGGAACTAGGCCTGATCTGTCGGGCCGATGATCGGGGTGAACCGGTCATCCAGCTCTCGCCACCGCTCATTGCCGGCCCAGATGAGTTCGCGGAGATCAACTCGAAACTCCGTCAGGCGCTAACCGAAGCCATGGCTGAGTTGGGCGTGTAGGACCGGCATCGTGAACGAGCTGACGGGGGTCCCGGGACGGGCGACGAGCGAGGTCTTCCCCCTCGACGAAAAGGATCGGGCGATCATCACTGAACTCCAGGTGGACGGGCGCATGTCCTACTCCGACCTGGCGCCACGCGTCGGCCTGTCCCAGGCAGCGGTGCGTCAGCGGGTCAACCGGCTCATCGGGCGTGGGGTCATGCAGGTGGTGGCCGTGACCGATCCCCTCAGCCTCGGCCTGTCCACCCAGGCCATGGTTGGTATCAGCGTCTCCGGTGACGTCCGGGCGGTGGCTGCTGCGGTCTCTGAGTATCGGGAGGCCGAGTATGTCCTGATCACCGCTGGTCGCTACGACGTGCTGGCCGAGGTCTTGTGCGAGGACAACGAGGCTCTGCTGTCGCTGGTCAACGACCGAATCCGGTCTATCGACGGCGTGGCCTCTACCGAGGTGTTCTCCATACTCAAGATGGAGAAGATGACGTTCTCCTGGGGCACCGGCTAACGCTTGCTTCCCGGTCTCACCGGCCTGGTCAACGCAGAGCGTTGGCCAGGGTGTCGATGACGCGGCCGATTTCGTCGTCGGTGATGACGAGTGGCGGACAGATGGCCAGGCAGGTCCCGATGGGCCGCACTATCACCCCCTCCTCAAGGATGGCGTTTCGTACCGGGATGGAGTCGCGGCCCAGTTCCGCGGCGTACACCGCGCCCATGCCCCGCCACGATTCGATGTGTCCGTCGGCCGCCAGGGCACGCAGGCCCTCCTGGAGCTTTTCGCCGACGTGGTTGGCCCGCTGATCAAGGCCTTCGTCGGTCATGATCTGGAGGTTGGCTATGCCCGCTGCGCACGAGGCATGGTGTCCCGAGTACGTGTAGCCGGTTCGGAGCAGGAAGCCGGGCTCTTCGAGCTCCTCGCAGACGGCCCGGGACACGATGACGCCGGACAGCGGGAGGTAGCCCGACGTGACGCCCTTGGCGAAGGTGATCAGGTCAGGGGTGACGCCAAAGGTCTGGGCGCCGAACCATTCGCCGGTCCGACCGAAGCCGCAGATCACCTCATCGAAGATGAGCAGTGCCCCGTTGTCGTCACACAGGCGACGCAGGCCCTCGAGGTAGCCGTCGGCCGGTGGGAAGACACCGCCAGCACCCTGTAGCGGCTCGGTCAGGACAGCGGCAATCCGGTCACCCTGCTCGGCGAAGATCGACGCCATGGCTTCTAGGTCGTCGTGGGGGACCTCCAGGAAGTGGGGGACCAGGTCGCCCCAGCCCTCACGGTTGGGGGCGATGCCCTGAGCTGACGTCCCTCCGAAGTTGGTTCCGTGGTAGCCGTTGGTGCGCTTGATGATGACCTGGCGACCCTCGGTGCCCCGGCGTTGCTGGACCAGTCGGGCAATCTTCAGCGCGGTGTCGACAGCCTCAGATCCCGAGCAACCCAGGAAGGTCCGTCCGTCGGGGTGCGGCGACCGCTCCACGATCATCTCAGCCACCCGGGCGGCGGGACCGTTGGTGAACGGAGCGAAGGTGTTGTACGCCTCCATCTGGTGCATCTGAGCGGTGACGGCGTCGATGATCTCGGTACGTCCGTGGCCGACCTGACAGAGCCAGAGGTTGGCCATGGCGTCGACATAGTCCTTGCCGGAGGCGTCGTAGACGAGCGAGCCCTCGCCGCGGACGATGTCGATGAAGTCGCCCTCGGGCATGGCCGGTGGGGAAAACGGGTGGAGCAGGGCGTTGGTCATTGAAAGGGTCTCCTGATCGGGTCGGTGGGGACGCCGGGTTGGACGAGCTGACGGTCGGTGGGTCGCGTGAGTATGGCACCAATCAGCAACAGGATCGCCATGGTGGAGGCGGTGACAATCCAGGCCGTGAGGTCACCGTGGCTGTCGTAGATCATGGCAATGATCATGGCTGCCACCGCGGCCGTGGCCACCTCGACGGCACCCATGAGGCCCTGCGCGGAGGCCTGTCGGTTCTCGGCCACTGCGGCGGCCACCAGCATGGGGGCCGACGGGAAGGTGAAGCCCTCCATTACCGAGGTGGCCATGGTGATGGCCACCAGGGCGGCCACTCCGGGGACGACGCCGTAGAAGGTGGTCAGCAGGGTGATGCTGGCCAGGCCTCCGATGGCCCACCGGCGGGCGCCGTACCGCTGGGCCAGTGAGCCACCCAGTGGGGACAGCAGGGCGATGGGGAGAGCCGCCAGGGTGATCCCGACCGCCAGAGTGGTCTGGGTGGCGCCGCGGGTATCCATCTCGAGGACCCACACGGCCTCGAAGGCACCGATGAACACGAAGTAGGCCGCCACCACGAAGAAGGCGCCCACCAGGCGGCGGATGCGAAGCAGGCCCTTGAGGCCGAGGCCCTCCTCGTCTCGTGCCGCCGTGTCGGGTTGGGCCCGGAAGGAGACGGGCAGCAGCATGGCCAATGCGACGGCCATGGCCCAGAACGTGAACCGAAAGCCACCGATACCGGCCAGCAGGGAGGCGATCATCGGACCGGCCACGAAGCCGCCGACGTCCCACGCTCCAAGGCGACCCATGTTGCGTCCCAGGTTCGTCGGATCGGCCACGATGACTGTGCGTCGGGCCGCCGGGCCGGCAGTGCCCAGGGCGAAGCCGAAGACCGCCCGCCCGAGCACGTAGTGCCAAAGATCCTGGCCGACGGCCAGGAGCACCATGCCGACGACGCCGAGGGCGAGGCCGCCGCGAAGCATGGCCGGGGCCCGGCCCCGGTCGGCTTGGGGGGCCATGCTGATGTTGGCCACGAAGGCCGCCGCGAATCCCGCAGCGATGGCCAGGCCGATCCCGGTATCGGTGAACCCGAGCTCACTGCGGATCTCGGCCAGCAGCACGATGATCGACCCCAGCCCCGCTGACGCCCCGAACAGGATCAGGAAGTAGGGAGCAAGGCTGGGCCCGGTCTTGGAGGGCTCACCGTTACTCGTCAGATCCTCAGCCACGGACGTCGACGCCGGGGAGCACACAGAGCATCTCGTAGAGCAGGTTGGCGGCCACCAGACTGGTCATGCCGGTGGTGTCGTAGATGGGGGCCACCTCGACGAGGTCGCATCCCACGAGGTCCAGACCACGGCAACCCCGGATCACCTCGAGGCCCTGGGGCATGGTGAGGCCACCGACCTCGGGCGTGCCGGTGCCGGGTGCGTACGCGGGGTCCAGGCCGTCGATGTCGAAGCTCAGGTAGACGGGGCCTCCGTCCACCTGTTCGCGCACCTCGGCCATGAGCGGTTCGAGGCTGCGGTGCCAGCATTCCTCGGCCTGAACGACCCGGAAGCCCTGCTCCCGCGACCAGTCGAAGTCATCGGCCGCATAGCCGGTGCCCCGAACACCGATCTGGACGACACGGTTGCCGTCCAGCAGACCTTCTTCGACGGCCCTCCGGAACGGGGTGCCGTGTGCCACCTTGGAGCCGAACATGGTGTCGTTGATGTCGGTGTGGGCGTCCACGTGGATCAGTCCGACTGGGCCGTGCTTACTGGCCATGGCTCGCAGGATGGGCAGCACGATGGTGTGGTCGCCGCCCATTGACGCGGTGATCACGTCGTGGGCCAGCAGGTCGACGTAGTGGGCCTCGATGGCATCCACGGCGGCCCCCAGGTCGAAGGGGCTGGCTGCCACGTCGCCCGTGTCATCGATGCGGAGGCTGTCGAACGGGGCGGCCCGGGTGGCCATGTTGTAGGGGCGAAGCAGCACCGATTCGGAGCGGATGTCGCGAGGGCCGAAGCGGGCGCCCGGCCGGTTGGAGGTGCCGATGTCCATGGGGACGCCCACCACGGCGACGTCCAGGTCAGCCGGCTCGGTGGTGCCGGGAAGGCGCATGAAGGTGGCAATGCCGCCGAAGCGGGGCATCTCGTTGCCGCCGAGGGGCTGGGGGTTCCCTGTCTCGAATCGCTGGGTCACCGGGGGAGTATTCCACGGGTGGCCCCAGTAAGTCGCCTCGAATCGGTCGTGGCGGCCGGGCCGTGGCAGGCTCCGCACCATGGTCCACGAGAGTTACCGACATGAACACGACAAGGGCCTCATGGCTGAGCTGCGATGGCTTCGAAAGATCCGCACCTTCTGGCAGACCGACCTGAACCGGGCCATCGTCGACCTGGCAGATCCTCAGCCCGGCGAGCGTGGTCTAGACGTGGGCGCAGGCATGGGTGCAGCCACGGTTCTGGCAGCCAGGCGCGGTGCCCACGTGGTGGCCGTGGAGCCGGGCGGCACTATGCGCCTGGTGGCCCGGGTGCGACGATTGTTCAACCGGAGTCGGCAGAGGATCACCGTCGAACCCGGGGTGGCCGAGGACCTGCCGGTGGCCGGGAGATCCACTGAGGTGCTCTGGGCGGGTAACGCCATGCACCACTGGGTCGACCATGGGGCGGCGTTCGCCGAGTTCGCGCGGGTGTTGGCGCCAGGCGGCCGGCTGGTGCTGGTCGACGAGGACTATGACGACCCGACCCATCCCGACCATGGAGAGTTCGCCGGTCACGAGGCCGAGTTGACGCCGGTCGACGTAGAAGCCATCGCCGTGGCCATGGTGACTCTGGGGCTGGATGCCGCCGGGACCCACGAGATGGTGGCCGGCGTCCCGGCCAAGGTCGTCCGGGCGACCAAGCCGGACTGACGCAGGTCAACCCAGAACGGGATCAATGGGAGTAATCGGCGGGTGGGCGGCCTCGACGACGGCCGCCGCCGCGAGGGTGCGGTCCTCTCGGTGACGGTCGGCCATGAACTGCACGCCGAGGGGCACGCCGTCGGCATTACATCCGACCGGGATCTGGGTGGCGGGAAGGCCGAGCACGTTGGCCGGGGTGATGGGGGTGAAGACGCCGTCGTAGAGGGCCCGGACGACGCTCAGGTCATCGGAGAGATCGTCGTGATGGCCGAACGGCGGCTGGTACCAGGTGGGTAGCACCAGCACCGGGAACTCGTCCAGGAACAAGGCCCACTGGCGGGCCAGGCGGTGGCGTTCGATGTGAACCTCCTGGGGCGCTACCTCACCGGCCGGCCAGAACACCATCGAGGAGCGGATCAGGTGGGCGCCGTCGTCGGATATCACGGCGGACAGGGCCTCCATGGTCATCGGAAAGTCTTCGCCGAGGAGTCGACCCCACACGTCGTAGCACCGCTCCATCTCGGGCGGGGTGGCGTCGACGACCTCCCAGCCGTCGGCGGCCAGGGCCTCGCCGGCCCGGCGCACAGCTTCGCGGGCATCAGGGTGGATCGGCCCGCCGGGCAGGTCGGTAGGCACGGCGGCCCGTCGGACGAAGCTGCTGCCGTCGTGGGGCACATCGACCGACCGGGGGTCACGCGGGTGGCGCCCCACGGTGACCCGCAACATCGCCTCGAGGTCCGCCACCGAGCGGGCCATGGGGCCGGCGACGGCCATGAGTTGCCGTCCCAGCAGGGCTTCGGACGCGCGCGGTGACGTGCCGTGCACGGGCAGGCGTCCGAGGGAGGTCTTGGTCGCAGCGATACCACACGCGTAGGCCGGGTTGCGGACCGACCCGCCGAGGTCGCTGCCCACGCCCATAGGGGTCATGCCCGAGGCGATGGCCGAAGCGTCGCCACCGGACGATCCGCTGGCCGTACGGTCCGGGTGCCAGGGGTTGCGGGTCAGGCCGAACAAGGGGTTGTCGGTGGCCAACCGCATGGCCATCTCGGGCTGGTTGGTCTTGGCGATGGGGATGGCCCCAGCGGACCGGAGCCGGCCGATGGTGGGGTCGTCGACCGGGGCGACATTGCCGGCGAAGGCCGGGATGCCGTAGGTGGTTGGGTGGCCTGCCAAGTCCAGCCCGTCCTTGACGGTGAAGGGGACGCCGGCCAGCGGACCCAGTGTCTCGCCGGCGGCACGGGCCCGGTCAGTGGCGTCGGCGGCGGCCCGGGCTTCGTCGGCCGCCACCAGCACGGCAGCGTTCAGCCAGCCGTTCACCTCGTCGATGCGTTCCAGGTGGGCCTCAATCACCTCGCGGGCTGACACGTCGACACTGGCCATCAGAGCGACCAGTTCGGTGCCGGTCCGTTGCCAGAGTGGATCAGTCATCGTGGCAACCTAACCACCACCCGGAGAGCGGAGGAAGGCGACATGCCTCAGGCAGAGTCCAATGGGCTGACACTGGAGTACGAGGAGTTCGGCGATTCCGCCGATCCGCCGATCCTGCTCGTCATGGGGCTGAGTGCCCAGATGACGGTGTGGCCGGAGGACTTCTGTCGGCAGTTGGCCCACCGGGGCCACCGGGTGATCCGATTCGACAACCGGGACGTCGGCCTCAGCACGTGGTTCGACCAGTGCCCGGTGGGTGATCCGGTCGAGGCCTTCCTCACGTTCCTGGGCGGCGGGACCGTCGAATCGCCTTACGCCATGGCCGATATGGCCGATGATGCTGCCGGTCTGGTGGACGCCCTCGGCCTCGATTCCGTGCATGTGGTGGGCGCCTCGTTCGGAGGGATGATCGCCCAGCGGATCGCCATCGGGCATCCCGACCGGGTCCGGAGTCTGACCTCGATCATGTCGATGCCCAGGGTCATCCCCATGGATCTGGAGGTGGCCCTGTCGCTGCAGGCTCCCGATGTGGACCCGTCGGACCACGAAGCGGTCGCAGCATCGGGAGTCGCTGCGGCCCGCCTATACGCCGGAACGGGGTTCACCTTCGACGAGGAGGGAGCCCGCCGGCAATCACTGGCCAACCTGAAGCGGGCCTGGCACCCTGACGGTGGCGTACGTCAGGCCTTCGCCGCACTGGCCGACGACGATCGTCGCCCCGGTCTGGCAGAGGTCACGGTTCCCACGTTGGTCATCCACGGCACCGAGGATCCGCTCGTCGTGCCTCAGGGTGGGCAGGAGACGGCCGATGCAATCCCGGGTGCCGAACTGGTGTGGATCGAGGGCATGGGGCACGAGATGCCCGAGGCGGCTTGGCCTCAGATCCTTGATCCGATCAGTGCGCTGATTGCCCGGGCCGAGACCCTCTGATCCTTTCGGTTGGTACCTGTCGGCCTACGGGCCGACACGCGGTCAGGGCTGGATGATGATGAGGCGGTCCTCGGTCATCTCGCGCACCGTGTAGGCGGGGCCTTCACGGGTGTTGCCCGAGTCGCGGATGCCGCCGTACGGCATGTGGTCGGCCCGCCACGACGGCGACTCGTTGATGAGCACACCGCCGTACTCGAGGACCTCGGTGGCCCGCAGGGCCTTGCCGATGTCGTTGGTGAACACAGCGGCCTGCAGTCCGTAGGTACTGGCGTTAGCCCGGGTCAGGGCGTCCTCGTAGTCGGTATAGGTGGCGATGCCCACCACCGGTCCGAACACCTCGACGCAGCTGACCTTCATGTCATCGGTGACGTCGGCCAGGACGGTGGGGGCCAGGACGCCGTCGGCCATGGTGCCGCCGCAGATCAGCGTGGCCCCGGCTGCTGTGGCCTCGTCGACCCAGGCGGCGACCCGTTCGGTCTCGCCGCTGTCGATGAGCGAGGACACTTCGGTGGCCGGATCGGCCGGATCGCCCACGGTGAGGCTGCGGGCCTGGTCGGCCATGGCCTCGGTGAACGCAGTGGCGATGTCCTCGTGCACGTAGATGCGCTGGGTGGAGATGCAGGTCTGACCGGCGAAGCCGAAGGCCGCCATCTTCAACTTGGCGGCTGCAGCAGCCACGTCGACGTCGGGTTCGATGACGATCGGTGAGTTGTTGCCGAGTTCGAGGGACACCTTTTTGCGGGGGGCGGTGGCTCGGATGTTCCAACCCACGGGTGGCGATCCGGTGAAGGTGATCATGGCCACGTCATCGTGTTCGACCATATGTGCGGCAGTGCGGCCCGGGCAGGTGACCACGTTCAACCAGCCCGGCGGCAGGCCGCAGTCCTCGACGAGGACCTCGGCCAGTAGGAGGGCGGTCAACGGGGTAGACGAGGCCGGCTTGAGGACCACCGGGCAGCCCGCGGCGATGGCCGGGGCAATCTTGTGACACACCAGGTTCAACGGGAAGTTGAACGGCGAGATGGCCCCGACCACGCCGATCGGGACCTTCTTGATGAAGCCGGTCTTACCTTCACCAGCCGGGCTGGCGTCCAGCGTCAGGGCTTCGCTGGTCATGGTCCGGGCCACGGCGGCTGAGAACCTGGCCGTGTCGATGGCCCGGGAGGCCTCGACGCGGGCGGTGCTGATGGGCTTGGCTGCCTCAGCCGAGATGCTCTGGGCGAACTCCTCCTGTCGGGCCGTGAGGGCCTCGGCCAGACGGTCCAAGATGGCGGCGCGTTCGTGGGTGGGGATTGCTCCGGCGGCCAGGGTGGCCTTTGCTGTGGCGATGGCCGCGTCGAGGTGTTTCGTCGTGCCCACCGGGACACTGCCTAGGACACGACCGTCGTAAGGCGACCGGACCTCGTCGGCCTGGTCGGCGTCGACGCGCTCGGCGCCGATGATCATCAGGTGATGTTCGCTCACGGGGAAGACCTCCGGGGACGCGCGTGTGATCGGGACAACCTACACTGATACAGATACTTTGGACCCAAATGAATCTGATGGTGTGGGCCCGCCGGGCCCTGGGATGAGGGCGATGATGGGCGACGACGCTGGAGTGCGGTCACGGGTCTCCGTGGCTGGGGTGTCGGTCTCGGTCGACCATTACGTCGGAGGGCGTCGCCTGTCGTCGCCTACCACCTTCGAGAACCGCTCCCCGTCGGACTGGTCGACGGTGTTGGCCGAGGTATCGGCCGGTGACGCCGCCACAGCGGATGCTGCCCTGACCGCGGCCGCCGAGGCCTTCGAGGGCTGGGCCGCCCTGGGTCCCACCGGGCGGGCACCCCACCTTCGTCGTCTGGCCGACCTGATCGACGAGCGGGTGGCCGATATCGCGGCGGTCGAGTGCGTCGACATGGGGATGCGCCACGAGAGCCTCCGCAACCGGGTCATTGGTCGGGGGGCCCGAAACTTCCGGGCCTACGCCGAACTGGCCGAGCAGCACGAGGAACGGGTCTGGTCGTCCAACGGCACCGCCAACCGTGTGCAGCGACTCCCTGCTGGTCCAGCGGTGGTCATCACGCCGTGGAACGCCCCGTTCATGCTGGCCACCTGGAAGCTGGCTCCCGCGCTGGCTGCCGGCAACCCGGTGGTCCTCAAGCCTGCCGAGTGGTCGCCCCTGTCGGCCAGCCTGCTGGCCGACCTGGCTGACGAGGCTGGACTGCCGCCCGGCGTACTCAACGTCGTGCAGGGCATCGGGTCCCAGATCGGTCCACCCCTGACGTCGGATCGGCGGGTGCGGCGCCTGTCGTTCACCGGTTCGCCGGCCACCGCCCGGGCGATCGGGACGGCTGCCGCGGCCAACATCGTGCCGTTCACCGCGGAACTGGGCGGAAAGGGCGCCCTGGTGGTGTTTGCCGACAGCGACCTGGATGCAGCGGCCCGCACGGCAGCCGGCCAGTACGACGACTCGGGCCAGGTTTGCCTGGCCGGGACCCGCCTGCTCGTCGAGGCTTCGGCGGCCGACGACTTTCTGGCCCGGTTCCACGCCCGCGCCGACGAGCACCTCCTCGGCGACGCCCACGACGATGCCACCACGATCACTCCGATGATCCATCCCACCCACGTGACCCGCGTAGAGGGGTTCATCGAGCGGGCGCTGGCGGCTGGCGACAAGGTGCTCCGGGGTGGGCACCGTCATGTGCCCGACGGTTGGACCGGGCGACCTGAGGACGCCCTGTGGATTGAGCCCACCCTCATCGCACCGGCGTCCAATGACAGTGAGATCGTCCAACACGAGGTGTTCGGGCCCGTCCTGACCTTCCAGACGTTCGTCGACGAGGATGAGGCGATCCGGCTCGCCAACTCGACGGCCTACGGGCTGTCGGCCACCCTGTTCACCGGATCGGCCGAGCGGGCCGAGAGGGTGGGTGGCGCTCTTCGGGCGGGTACCACCTGGGTCAATTGCTTTCTGGTTCGCGACCTGACGGCGCCGTTTGGCGGCTTGGGCATCAGCGGCCTGGGGCGCGAGGGTGGCGATCACGCCCTGGAGTTCCACGCCGACCTCAAGACCCTCCAGATACGTGAGGACACCACCACATGATCGACCTGATGACCCCCCGCCGGCGAGAGCTGGTGGGCCGGATGGCAGCGCTGGGACCGACCATCGCGGCCCGGGCCGATCAGGTCGACCGGGATGCGGCCTTTCCCTACGAGAACTACGCCGATCTTCGCGAGGCGGGCTTCCTTGCCCTGTGCATCCCTGAGGAACACGGCGGACTGGGTGCGGACTTCTCGACCTACGCCCTGATATCCGAGGAATTGGCCAGGCACTGCGGGTCGACCGCGCTGACCTTCAACATGCACACGGCCACCATGTTGCTGATCGGCCAGATCGCCGACGACCTCTCGATGGGTGACGAGGAGCGGGTGGAACACGACCGGCGCCGCACCGCCGTGTGGCGTGGCGTGGTCGAGGACGGCACGATCCACGCTCAGCCGTTCAGCGAGGGTCGGGCGCCCGGAGAGACCGCGGGCTTCGCCACGCAGGCCGTTCCCGTCGACGGGGGCTTCCGGGTGTCGGGTCGCAAGATCTTCGCCTCGTTGTCCGAAGCCGCCGACAGCCACAACGTGACGTGCATGGTCGAAGGCGACGATCGGGTCCGGTTCCTCGGGGTACCGGCTGACGCCGAGGGCATCACCATCCAGGGCGACTGGGATCCGTTGGGCATGCGGGGCACCGTTTCCAAGAACCTGCTGTTCGACAACGTGTTCGTACGCGCCGACCAGGAGTTGCTGCCGCCTGGTTGCTTCGACCAGGTGGCCACCCGCTGGCCGTACTTCTACATGACGCTGTCGTTTTCCTACCTGGGGATCCAGCGAGCGGTGCTGGACTACACGGCAGCCGCCCTGCGAGGCGACGGCGGGGCGACGGAACGCCGGGACCACCCGCAGAAGCAGAACGGGTGGGCGGAGATGCGCTTGGCGTGGGAACGGTCCCAGGCACTGACCTACCGGGTGCTTGGCGAGGTCGGGGTGGATCCGACCGAGGACCAGCTCCATCGGGCCTGGTCGGCCACCGTGACGGCCATGGAGACGGCACCCGAGGTGGCGTCCACCGCGGTCCGGGTGTGTGGCGGCCGCTCGCTGCTGCGACCCAGTGCTCTGGAGCGGATGTACCGCGACGCCCGCTGCGGTGCCACGATGCTTCCGTGGAGCGTCGAGGTGACGCTCGATCGGCTGGGCCGGGCCGGCCTCTACGACGACTGAACCGGTCAGGAAGGGACGGGGGACTGACATGAGCGTGCCGTGGCATCGGATCGAGGCGTTCTCCGACCACTTCGCCCATTGTGCAGTACACGCCGGCGAGACGGCCGTGGTGCTGGCCGAGGACGACAGCCGGCCTGAACTGGTCGAGGCGGCCGTGGTCGCCCTGCAACGCCTCGGTGCCGCGGTGTCGACCGTGGTGCTGCCCACGCCCCCCAACCGGGGCCCCGTCCCCATCCGCTCCACCGGAGCGTCGGTGGCCCTCGCCCACAACCCGGCGGTGCTGGCCGGACTGGCAGCTGCCGACTTCATCGCCGACTGCACCGTGGAGGGCCTGCTGCACGCCGAGGAACGCCCTGCCATCCTGTCCGACGGCGCCCGGATCCTGATGTTGTCCAACGAGCACCCGGAGGTGTTCGACCGCGTCGGCCACGATGAATCCATGGGAGGACGGGTGGCCCATGGGCGCCGACTGCTGGCCGGGGCGTCGACCATGCGGGTCACCTCGGCGGCCGGAACCGACCTCACGGTCCACCTGGCTGGCGCGGTGGTCGCCGGATCGGACGGCACGGTCACCGAGCCGGGTGGCATCGCCCACTGGCCAGGCGGGCTGGTGCTCTGCTTCCCGGCCGCCGGCTCGACCTCGGGAACCATCGTCATGGCCCCGGGTGACGCCAACCTGACCTTCAAGGAATACGTGCGATCACCGATCACCTGCACGCTGGAGGACGATCACGTCGTGTCCGTCGACGGCGACGGGCTAGACGCCGAACTCTTCTCGTCGTACCTGGCCGCATGGGACGAGCCGGAGGCCTACGCGGTCAGCCACGTGGGCTGGGGCATGAACCACGCCTGCCGGTGGGATGTCCTGCCGCTGTACGACAAGGCCGACCTGAACGGCACGGAGCTACGGGCCTTCGCCGGGAACTTCCTGTGGTCGACCGGCGCCAACGAGGTGGCCGACCGGTTCTGCCGGGGCCACTTCGACCTGCCGATGCGAAACTGCACGGTGGCCCTCGACGGTGTGCCCGTAGTGGTCGACGGGACCCTGGTTTCAGACCTGACCTGAATGACTGGCCCGGTCTGGGCTGATGGCTGGGATCGGGTAGGTACGTGGCTCGGAGGACTGCCTCTTTGAGCTCAGGCGGTCCGGATGGTGAGGTGCTTGGTGCCGCTGATGAGGTTGGAACGCAGCCGGTCCGAGGCGTGCACGATCTCGATGTCGGTGGTGCGGGCCAGCAGTTCCTGCAGGGTGATGCGGATCTCCATGCGGGCCAGCCACGCCCCCAGACAGAGATGCGGCCCGTTGCGCCCGAAGGCCACGTGGTCGTTGGGGGCCCGCCGGATGTCGAACCGGTAGGGGTCGTCAAACTTTCGCTCGTCGTAGTTAGCTGCCGTCCACCAGAGCACGACCTTGTCGCCCTCGGAAATGCTCCGGCCCCCGACCTCCTGGTCTCTGGTCGCTGTGCGACGGAAATGGGTGGTGACCGTGGTCCAGCGCAGGATCTCCTCGACAGCGGTGTCGATGAGCGACGGGTCGTTTCGCAGCGCACGGAACTGGTCGGGGTGGTCGACGAGGGCTCGCAGACCTTCGGTCAACGAGTACCGGGTGGTGTCGTTGCCGGCAGCCACCAGTACGGCGAAGAAGTTGTTGAACTCCAGGTCGCTGAGCGGTTCACCGTCGGTGGTGGGCTCCAGGAGGCGGGAGATGACGTCGTCGTGTGGGCATCCCCGCCGTTCGCTGGCCGCCTCCTGGGCGTAGCGGAACACCTCGAGGCCGGCTGGGCTGCGGAACGGGATGAGTCGGAACTCGTCGGTGTCGACCTGGTCGACCACGTGGTCGGTGTACTCGGGATCGGAGTTGGACAGGAGCTGATCGCCCCATTCCACGAGTTGCTCGGCATGGTCGTCGGGGACCCCCAGAAGCCGACCCAGCATGCGCATCGGAAGCAAACGGGCCACCTCGGCCACGAAGTCGAACTCGCCGTGGACGAGCGCTTCATCAAGGATCCCGGCTGTGAGCTCCCGGATTGACTCCTCGTAGGACTCGACTGTCATACGTGTGAAACCCCGGTTGACGAGCCGGCGCAACCTGGTGTGGTCGGGTGGGTCGAGCTCCATGAGGGTTCGTCGGGCCTCGGTCTCCTCGGCGTCCATCTCCTCAAGGCGGATACCTCGATACGAGGTGAAGTCGTCCCAGCGGTGGTTGAGATCAACCACGTCGTCGTAACGAGTCACGGCCCAGAAGCCGGAGCCGTCAGCCTCGTCGACCCATGCCACCGGATCTTCATCGCGCATTCGGTGGAAGGTGGAGTACGGCGTACCGGCCACCCAGGTGTCATGTGACGACAGGTCGGCGTGGCCGTCGTCGGAGTCCGGTGTCCAGGGGTGACGGGCCACCTTCGTCTCCATGTTGCCGGTCACTATTCCCGTTCTGGGCGGAGATCGGCAAGAGTGGTGCCTCCGTTCCACGAGGCGCTCACGCTGCGCCAGTATCCGGCGATCATTTCCTTGGGAGCGAGGCGGTTGAGTTCCTCGACTGGAGATTCGAATACCCGGAGATCAACGTCGCCGGTGAAGGCCGGACTGACCTCAGCGTCGTAGCCCTGCATGGTGACCAGTTCGTGCAGCGAATCGGTGCCGTCAGCCTCGATGGTCGGAAAATATCGGTGGTGGATCATTGGCAAAGCGTTCACGAAGCCGGCGTGGTCGCTGGGGCCAGTGATCGTGAATTCGGCTTCGATAAGTCGGCGCCCGTAGGCCGAGCAGGTAGCGCCGAAGTGGCCGCCAGGTTCAAGTCGAGGTCCGGCCTTGCCCACCGTGACTGGCCGGGTGACCCAGATGTCGCCCAACTTCTTGGGGTAGCCCTGCACGTGGCCACGCAACATTGCGTAGTCCTTGTCGACCCAGATATAGACGCAGCGACTGTACGTCTGGCCCTCGTAGGTGCAGCGGACGACGACGAAGCACTCCTTGTACTGGAGTCGGTCGGGATCGACGACCTCATTGAAGTCGTCGGAGCAGGACTGCCAGTCGGCCCAGATGACGGCCACTGCGCCCGGGTCGTCGTCAACTGGGACCAACGGCTCGGGAAGAAGTTCAGCCACGGCCGCTGGATCGGTGCGGTACTCGATGGTGAGCATGTCGCCCGAGTAGTGCCACGGAGGCGAGGGCACCAGTGAGGAGAAGCCGGTGGCCGATCGGGGGAACGTAAAACCTTGGAGGGTCGCCATGAAGATGAGCATATCATTTGGTCCCTAACGACTTCCATGCAAAGATGCTGCCCCCGCCGCTAGCGCGGGATTGACCGATTGGGAGCTGCGGGTGGCCACGGACGGAAGCGGATCGCGAGAGACCCGGCGAATCATGCTGGACGGGTCGGTGGTCCCCGTGACAGTGGATGGCAAAGAATTGGTGACCAGTGATGGTCGCCGAATATCCGAGGCCGATGCCACGCACCTGCCTCCTAGCGAGCCATCCAAGATCCTCTGTGTCCACCTCAACCACTTCAGCCGGGTCGAGGAGTTCCAGGTTTCATTGCCGGCGGCGCCCACTTACTTCCACAAGCCGACGTCGTCGTTGAACGCACATCGTGGCGACGTGGTACGACCCGAGCGGTGCCGTTGGCTCAACTACGAGGGCGAGATCGTCATCGTGATTGGGAAAACGTGCCGCAACGTCAGCCCCGACGAGGCGGGCGACTTCATCGCCGGGTACAGCATCGGCAACGACTACGGCCTTCATGACTTCCGTGACACCGATGCTGGCTCGATGCTGCGGGTCAAGGGTTCCGACACCCTCTGCCCTGTAGGCCCCGGCCTGGTCGAGGGCTGGGACTTTCGTGACAAGGGCATACGCACGCTGGTCAACGGCGAGGTGGCACAGGATGGCACTACCAACGAGATGACCTGGGACATGCACTATCTGGTAGCCGACCTGGCCCGCACAATCACCCTGCTACCAGGCGACATGGTGTTCTCTGGGACACCGGCCAACTCCCGGCCCGTTCAGCCCGGCGACGTGGTCACCGTGGAAGTCGAGGGCCTTGGCGCACTGACCAACACCATCGTCGGGGGGCCGATACCGATTCGCGGTGATTGTGGCGCCCAGCCCACCGAGTCCGAAGAGGTCCTGTCGACCGCCCTTGGTGGCGACTGGGAGTTCCGGGGGATTCGTCCGCCACAGCGGTGAGCCGCCGTCCGTGATATTTGTGGTTCGCATTTTGTATGTAAATCTGATCTAGTTATTAGTAGGCCGCCGGTAACCCGGTGGTCGTTGACTGCTTCGACGCCATCTGGGGTCGGGGCCTGGCCGTGCTGTCGTTTGCCGAGTCGGCCCGACACGGATCGACGGTCGACGTGGACGAGCACCGGGTACTGCACGACGAGATCCTGTCCGGCGACG
>Ga0206678_10000024_pt1 | contig 85425 bp, 73 predicted proteins | sample M180m12015metaG_FD_155453 | JGI IMG/M metagenome (GOLD analysis project Ga0206678, IMG submission 155453) | Ammonia-oxidizing marine archaeal communities from Monterey Bay, California, United States - M1 80m 12015 | ecosystem: Environmental > Aquatic > Marine > Intertidal zone | place: USA... | reverse complement strand
TAGTTATTTTACTATATAGTTCATTTTTTATCATTACTTTGATTACGGCTTTCATACCATCGCTAGTTGGCTTCATATTGACCTTGAGTGGAACTTTTTTCTACAGAAAAATCAATAGAATAAATACATAGATTTATTAATAATAATTGGATATCCACGACAATATCCATGCAGTTAATAATCCAAAATAAATTCCTATAATATTACCTAAGACGCCCATGAGCAACCCTACTGGTGCAAGGGATTTCTGGTATACGGTTGCAATGATAGGGGCACTTACAACTCCTCCTATATTGGCCTGACTGCTTGTAGCAATTAAGAACATTGGCACCTTTAATAATCTCCCTCCCATAAACAGGATAGCTGCATGCACAGTAATCCAACATATACCTACCAGAAGAAATACAGGAGCATATATAATTGAAGTAAGATTTGCCTTTGCGCCAATAGTAGCTAATAATAAATAAAGGAAAAAATTACCAATATGTGAAGCTCCAGCATTTTCTAGATCAGATAATGGTGTAAGAGATAGAATAATACCTAAAATGCTTACTATAATAATAGTCCAACCAAAACTCGTAACAATTTTTCCTAAATCCGGAAGCCACTCACCAATTATTAATGAAAAATATCCACCTATCATTCCAATTGATACAATAGCAATCAAATCAATAAATCTAGTTGGTCTTCTTTTCGATTCAATGTCACTCATTTGAATATTGATATTATCAATTAAAGAAGTTTCAACACCATTCCAGCGATCAATTCGCTCCTGATAGGCAGAAAAGAATATCACAATTCCCATCCAACCATATCCGACTATTGTATCCACAATTATCATTATTCCAAATAAATCATCTGGAGTTCCAATAGATGCTCCTACCGCAACCATATTTGCACTACCACCAATCCAACTTCCTGAAAGGGCGCCTAAACCTTTCCAAGAATTATCAGGGAGCCAACTTGAAAATATTCCAAATGATACTATCCCACCAATCACTACACTTATTGTAGCAATGAACATTATTGAAATAGCTTTAAAACCCAGTTTCTTTAATGCAGTAAAATTTGATGAAAGAAGCAGTAAGATTAATGCAGGTGGAAGTAAATAAGTTTTTATCCAATCATATAGCATGGAAGATTCTGGAAGAATACCTAATGTTGTAGAAAACATAGGGAGGAAATATATCCAAATAACCGTTGGTAGATATTTAAATAATCCTGAAAAAATTTCTTTAGAATCAAGATAAAAGATAAAACCTATTATCCCAATCAAATATACTAGAATTGCCATAGGGTCTTGAAAAGTAATCATAAATTCATCTTCCCTAATATAACGGATTTATCTGCTCCAGTTACTGAAGGTAAATTACCAGGAATTTCCTTGACATTCGCAACGGCAAGCATGGCAAAGCCTAGTGCTTCTTTGCTATCAACCGAAATATTCAACTTACTTGATGGTACAACTTGTATTGGTGTAAAAAGATTTTTCAAAAATTTCATTGTACACATATGATGTGCGCCACCACCACTTACAATTAACATACTTACATTATTATCATTAATGAATTCCTCACATGCTAAAAATATAGACTGTGCAGTAAAATAAGATAATGTCGCCAATATATCTTCATTATTATGTTTATCAGTATTTTTCATGTATGTATTAAGCCAGTTCAAACCAAATTGATCTCTTCCTGTTGATTTTGGTGGGTCCTGAATAAAGTATGATTGATTTAACCATGTAGTAACTAAATCTCTATCAACATTGCCTTTAAGAGCCGCGTTTCCATTATGATCGAAACCATCTTTAAATATCTTAAGATATGCTTCATCTAGTAAAGACATTCCAGGTCCTGTATCAAACCCTATTACATCATTATTATATTTTGGTGGTAATAATGTTACATTTGCTATTCCACCAATATTTAATGTAATTATTGAAGTTTCTTTATTTCTGAATAACCATTCATCTATTTTTGGCATTAAAGGAGCACCAGTTCCTCCTGCATTAATGTCAGCTGATCTAAAATCTGAAATTACTGGAACGTTTAATTTTTTCACTAAGTATTTTGGAGAACCAATCTGTACTGAAGATTTTCCACTGATATGATGAATTGTCTGACCATGAGAGCCAATTAGATCTAAATTATTTATTTCTATTTTTTGTAAGTGAGCATATAATGTATCTGCATACCATTGCCCAAGATAATCATCTAATTTATGGAAATCTAATTCTGGATTATAAACTACTTGTCTAATTTTGTATTTCAGATCCTTAGGATATGGTATAGATATATCATCAATTATTTGATAATGCACATCGTTATTCAAACTGATATCTGCGACAACAATATCCAAACCATCCATGGATGTACCAGTCATCAAACCGGCAGTTCTTATTATTTCTTTTGAAGATAAATACATAAAATAATTTACTTAGATTGAAAATAATCAATCAATAATCAAGAGATTACTATTGAAAAAGTAAATCTAATTTAATCGAAGTATTGATTTAATTAAGGTATTATGAAATTTTCTACGAACTTGCTTTATTCCAAGATTTTTTCGTGTCGGATAGACTCTATTTGTAAGTAATACAACTACTAGCTCTTGCTCTGGGTCTATCCAAAAAGAAGTACCCGTATAACCCAAATGGCCAAAAGTCTTATCGGAAAAATAATCGCCAGCACTGCTTGATCCATCGCGATCAGGTCGGTCCCATCCATATCCTCTATTTGCTTCATCAACTGTACTTTGTCTTTTAGTAAATAATGATAACAAATCTTTATCAATAATTTTTTTATCTCCTACCATTCCATCATTTAATAACATCTGGCCATATTTCCCCAGATCCTCAGCATTAGAGAATAATCCTGCATGAGCAGATACCCCGCCAAGCAAATTTGCATTTTCATCATGGACATAACCATGAGCAGTTTTTCTTGGAAAAATATCATATGACAGAGATTTCATAGGACCAAATAATTTTGTAGATATATTAGCAATTTTTCTCCTAAATGAATCATTGGAAGTACCAATTGGTATTACTGTTCTTTCAGTTGGTGGAATATTTTTCCATTGATTTGCAGGGGGATTATAAAATGTATTGTCCATTCCAAGCGGTGTAAAGAACCAACTTTTTCCAAGAGCATGAAGATTATTACCTCCTATTCTTTCTAAAATTGTTCCTAATAGTATCATTCCAAGGTCACTATATTTGTATTCAGTCCCTGGCTTATATGTAAGTCTCCGATTAATTATATTATCAAGAATATCACCCCTTCCTTTATATTTACTTTCAAGAAAATATCGATGATAAGCACTTAACCCTGATTCATGAATTAATAAATGGCGAATTTTGATTGTATCCTTCCCAGATTTATAAAAACCTGGGAAAAAATCATTGATAGGCTGCTCGAGAGAGAGTTCTTCATTCTCAACTAACTTCATTACAATTGGAGTTGCAGATACTACTTTTGTTATTGATGCAAGATCAAATATAGTTTCTGTAGAAACTTCTTTTGATTTATGATATGTATGATATCCGAATCCTTTTGAAACGAGCGTTTCCCCATGCTGGGAAATAAATACTTGCGCACCTGGAAAAATTTTAGCTTCTATTGCACTATCTATTACTGATAAAGAATAAGAGACATCTATATTCTCTAATTTAGAATCATCACGATAAACAAGGTTTTGACTACCTCTTATTAATTTTTTATCTAGATCAACAGGTAAACGACCTGTGATATCAATATTTGTTAATAAAGCATTAGCAGCAGCTTCCACCAAAACGCTACCGTATCCATAGGCAGCAATATATGTATCAACATAATCGTAGTTTGGTAAGTAAGGGCTTCCAAAGCTGGTTACTATAAAAGGGACCCCTCTACCATGTAACGTTTTTAATAAATCCGCATAACTAGGATCTATAGTTGCTATTCCTTTATTCATTCGAATTCTTACAACTACCGATATGAATGCCAAATCAATATCCGTTAACTTATTAGCTATTTCATTTATTTTTTTATCATTCAATTTTTCAGTTACAATAATTTCTTCTACATCTGGATAAGAACTATTTAATCTATTTTTCATAGGGAGCAAATACTTCTGAGAGTTTTTATTTTCAGTAATTGCCAAATGAGCAATCTTGTTATAATCTGAAATTTTACTTAATAAGTCATCTTTATCTTTAACAACGGTAATAGATAATTGCGCTATTTTCTTCGCAATCTTTTTATGCTCAGAATTTCCAATTATAGAAATGCTTTCTTCCCAATCTCTTATACCTTTATCTGATAATAGATTAAGATCATCCTTTGCCGACCAAATCCTTTTTACAGATTCATTTATTCTTTCTTCCGATATGCGTCCAGTTAGGACTGCTTCTTTTATTGCATTTATTGTTGAGTCAACATCAAGAGGTAATAAAATAATATCAGCACCTGCTTCTACTGCTCTTACACAAGCCTCAGAAGATTTGATATTATTTAAAGCTCCCATCTCCATGGCATCTGTAACTATTAAACCATCAAACTTTAATTTTTTTCTTAATAATCCATTGGTAATTACAGAAGATAAAGTTGCTGGTTTTTTAGAGCGATCTATGCCAGGTATTATTACATGTGCTGTCATTACCATTTTCACGCCATTTTTTACTGAAGATTTAAATGGAGGCAACTCAATTTTAGAAAAGTCCCTTTTATTCCCTGGGATTATTGGTAATCGAGTATGGCTATCTGTTGCTGTATTTCCATGCCCTGGAAAATGCTTGACACAAGCGTAAATATTTTGATCTTGAACACCACGAATAAAAGAATTTCCAAAAATACTAACCATACGTGGATCATCTCCATACGATCTGAAATTGATAATAGGATTATCCGGATTATTATTTACATCCATCACTGGTGCAAATATCATATTAACCCCAAAAGCTTTTGCTTCTTTGGCTGTAATTATACCCTGCTCATACGCCAAAATATTTCGACCCGTTGCTGCTACAGCCATATTTGTTGGGAATAAAGTTGCACCATCATACCATTGACCCAGTCCTCTTTCATAATCAGCAGCAATAAACAACGGAATCTCTGACCAACTTTGAGCTATTTGAATACGATTAAATGTTTCTTCTAATCCTCCTCCATAGACAACTGCCCCACCTATTCCCAATTCATTTATCCATCTATGAAACTGTTTATATTCGAATGTTGTTTCGTTTGTTATATCTCCCTTTAATCGAAACATAATCATCTGCGCTATTTTTTTATCAAGTGAAAGTTTTTCCCAGGGCTCTTGGATAGTCTCTGTTTCTTCTTTGCTAACAAAGGTCTGACACCCTGCTATCAACAAGCATAAAAATAATAGAATAAGTTTAGATAAAGTTATTTGATTGTCTTTCATCTAGCTTCAAAGTTAATTGCTCTTAATCAAGCATTCTACATCCAATTCTATTCTTGTATAGATTAATGACTAAAAATAGATTACTTTATTCATTAATTATTATCTACAAAGAGGCTATAAATATTTTTATGAATACAAAAGAAAAAGAATATACTATTATCGGAGTCGATGGAGGAGGATCTAAAGTTTCTTCAGGTATTATAGAATCTAATAATACAACAAATTTTACTATCACATCAATATCACATCACTATTATAATGAGATATCAGAATTTAATTCTATCTTTTCTCCAGTAGATATGGATACCCAATTAAATGAATATAATAAAGAGCAGTACAATATAAATGATGATGAAATTGTTCAGGGGAACACAATTATAGAATCATTTTATAATTCTATCATTAATTTAAATATTGAAAAACCCATTTTGATAGGAGTTGGCATGGTAGGGTTAAAAACGAATGATTCAAGAGGTATTGGGGCAATTGCAAATGGACCAAGAATGCCAAAATTTTGTATTCAATTAGAGAATCTATTAAAAAAATCTGATATTCATTTATATAAAGCAATTAAATATATTGGAAGCGATGCTGATAACTGTGGAGTTGGTGAAGAATATGGAAATAATGGTTTATTCAACGGTATACAAAATGGCTATTATATAGGTGGTGGTACAGGAACAGCAGATGCATTAAAACTTGAAAATAAATTAATTCCATTCGATAATATATCATCATGGATGGTAAAGACATGGGAAATAGTAAATGAAAATAATATTTCTATGGAGAAGTTCACATCGCTTCAAGGTATTCAATCTTTATATAGTTACTATTCTAAAACGTCAATTAATACACTTCAGGATAAGTCAATTTATGCAAATGAAATTTTTACAAGAGCATTAGAAAATGATCAAGCGGCTTTATTAACTTGTGAGGATATAACAAAATATATATCTACATTAATTGTGGAACGTATTGAAACAATCTTTAGCGGTTGGCAAAATAAATTTCAACTTTTGAACCCGAAACATCGTTTTTTGGATAATAATCACCCGTACAAAAATAATTTATTGGAACGGATAATTATAGGACAAGGTCTTGGAAAATTATTTCATCTATCAAAAAATACACCTTTACTTTGGGATCCATTACATAATAATATATATAATATGATAAAAAAGTCTAACGTATTACCCTTAGAAAATAAAAATCACCTTTTTGAAAATAATGGTCTGAAGAAAGATTTTATTATGACATCAAACTTGGATAACTCCGCTCTTTTGGGTGCAGGTATATCTGCAATTTATCATTAATTATGAATACTAAATCAAATAGACTATTTGCTCTTGATTGCTTGAGAGGACTAACAATTGCTTTTATGATCATTGTTAATACACCAGGAAGTTGGTCATATGTTTATAGTCCTTTACGGCATGCAAAATGGCATGGGTGTACTCCAACAGATTTAGTCTTTCCTTTCTTTTTATTTATTGTTGGAGTTGCAATGAGATTCTCATTTAGACAATACAATTACAAACCATCAGTAGACGTAATTAAAAAAGTTTTTTGGAGGACAGTAACAATCTTTGCATTTGGTTTAATGCTAAACGCATATCCATTTATTCGCCAAGATTGGGATTGGTCCAGTTTGCGTATTATGGGTGTTTTACAGCGCATTGGTTTAGCATATGGATTAGCATCAATAATTTCATTATACATAAAAGATAATAAAATATGGATTCCTTGTAGTATCATTCTTATTGGTTATTGGTGCATATTATTTTTATTTGGAGGAAACGACCCATACGGACTTAATACCAATATCGTACGTACCATTGATATAGCTTTATTAGGTGAAAAGCATCTCTGGCTTGGAAATGGAGTCCCATTTGATCCAGAAGGCTTATTAAGCACTATACCTGCAACGGTTACTGTTCTTATTGGGTATTATATAGGTATGCTCATTCAAGAAAATGAGAATCAAAGTTTACTTGTAAAATCTTTAATAATACATGCTGCACAAATTGCAGCAATTGGATGGATTTGGGGATTTTTCTTTCCGATTAATAAACCACTATGGACAAGCAGTTATGTTTTATATACTGCTGGAATAGCAACTTTCTTCTTAGCTCTATTCATATTTCTTATTGATTTAAAAAATTATAAAAAACTGTTTTGGCCATTAATGATTTTTGGAACTAACTCTATTTTTGTTTTTGTTGGCTCTGGTATATGGGTGAAAACAATTATTAATATAAATTTTATATTTAATGGAGATTTAGTTTCAGGTTATAATTACCTATATAGCACATTCTTTCAACCCTTAGCCGGCAATATTAATGGATCACTTTTATTTGCATTAAGCCATGTATTAGCGTGGTGGCTAATCTTATACTGGTTATACCGAAAAAAAATATTTATTAAAATATAAACAATTATGTCATTAAATATTTTTATTACTGGTGCAAGCAGCGGCATTGGGGAATCACTAGCATACTATTATTCTCGAAAGCATTACACTATTGGTATAGTAGCTAGAAGAAATGATCGTTTGGAATCCGTTGCAAATGAATGCAAAAAGTTGGGCGGGAATCCAATACTGTATAATATCGATGTATCAGATAGAAAAAAATGCAACGATGCTATAGAAAATTTTTTAATTATTACTAAAGGTATAGATATTGTAATAGCAAATGCTGGAATTGGAGGTTATGACAATATTTTAAGTGGGGATCCATCTGAAATAAATAAAATATATAATATAAATTTACTTGGTGTAACTAATAGCGTTCTACCATTCATTCCAAAAATGAAAGAACAACATTCAGGAAGGATTGCAATCATTAGTTCAATTGCATCCTTTCGAGGTATACCTCAACATGGAGGCTATTCATCCAGCAAGGCAGCCTTAAGCAACTTAACTGAGAGCTGGGTTTGCACCCTTAAACCCTATGGAGTATCATTAACTACAGTATTTCCAGGGTATATTGATACAGAAATGACAAAAGATCATGAATTTAAAATGCCATTTTTAATGAACTCTAATAAAGCTTCAAAAATAATCGCTAATTCAATTCAAAGAAAAAGACGCAAATTAATTTTACCCTGGCAATGGAAGTTTATCATCCCAATATTCCGTATTCTCCCTCAATTTTTGATTTATAGATTTACTTCTAATCAAATAAAATTAAAGTAACTTGCTTTTTTAACTTGCGTCACTGCAACTTCATGGAGGATATGGTTATAGAAGAAATACCTGATTGCTAAAACTTTCATCGATGCTCCAGTTCAACCAATCTATTGTAGAATAAATGGAATCATGAAAAAAATAATTCAATCCAGATATTTTACCAAATTGCTTACTGGAAATAATCAGAAAAAATGATTAATACTTTTAAGTCCCAACTAAATGAAATTAACTCTGGTGCAAGCAGACCAAAGAATGTCGATCAAACTTCAGTAAAAAAACTTGGTGTTCTAGGATCTGGATTAATGGGTCATGGGATAACATATGTATCAGCCTTATCTGAAATTGAAGTAGTAATGACTGATTCTTCTCAAGAAAATGCAGATAAAGGGCTTTCAAGAATAAAAGATATTTTACATGATAGTGTTGAACTTGGTCGAACAACACAAGAAAATGCAGATAAAATTCTTAATCGCATAACAACAACAGATGATTACAATAAACTTCAGGATTGTGATTTAATAATTGAGGCAGTATTCGAAGATCGTGATTTGAAAGGACAAGTTATAACTCAAACTGAAAGAATCATGGATGAAAATGGAATATTTGCATCCAACACTTCTACTCTTCCTATTTCTAGTCTTGCAAAAAGATCTATTCGCCCAGAAAAATTTATTGGTATACACTTCTTTTCTCCTGTTCATAAAATGAAACTTGTAGAAATTATCAAAGGTGAAAACACCAATGATGAAACGATAGCAAAAGCTTTTGATTATGTATTAAAAATTAGAAAGATACCAATTGTTGTAAATGACAGTCGCGGGTTTTATACATCCCGAGTATTTAGTACATACACAAATGAAGGATTAGCTTTACTAGCTGAAGGAAACCATCCACAAGAAATTGAATCAGCAGGGAAAAAGGCTGGCATGCCAGTGGGACCTCTTGCCGTAATTGATGAGATAAATCTTGGTTTAGTTGTGCGAATAAGAAATCAAACTAGAAAAGATCTTGCTGCTGAAGGAAAAGATCTTCCATTGTCACCTGCAGATCCAGTAATTGATCTAATGACCGAAACAATGAATCGTTTAGGGAGAGCAAATGGTGGAGGTTTTTATGAGTATCCAGAAAATGGGAAAAAATATCTTTGGCCTGAATTACAAACACACTTCCCGCCTTCAAAAACCCCTTTAAGTCAAGATGAAATGATAGAAAGAATATTATTTATACAAGCCATAGAAACAATTCGCGCCTATGAAGAAAATATTGTGACATCTGTAGCTGATGCCAATATTGGAAGTGTGTTTGGCTGGGGATTTGATCCTGCCATAGGAGGAACGCTACAGTTTGTAAATAACTATGGAATTCAGGAATTTGAAAAGAGATCTAAAGAGCTAGAAAAAAAATATGGTGAACGTTTTAATCCCCCAACAATGTTGAAGAAAATGTCTTCCAAAAAAGAAATGTTTTAATAGAATTAATGGAAAAAAATAAAACAGTTAAAATTGGATGCGCTTCTGCTTTTTGGGGTGATACAAGTAGCGCTGCACCACAACTAGTACACAGTGGAAGTATAGATTATCTTGTTTTTGATTATCTGGCAGAGGTCACTATGTCTATTCTTGCTGGTGCAAAAATGAAGAATCCTGATTTAGGATATGCGACTGACTTTATCAAACATATTGGTCCCCTTCTATCTGATATAAAAAAACAAGGTATCAAAGTTATTAGTAATGCAGGTGGTATTAATCTCAAATCATGTCGTAATGCTGTATTAGAAGAAGCAAAAAAGGCAGGAATAAAATTAAATATTGCAATTGTTGAAGGTGATAATTTAATTAATCAAGAAAATTCTTTAAGAGAACTACCAGTTAAAGAATTAGAAACTGATAAAGCTATGCCAGAAGAAATCATCAGTATCAATGCATATCTAGGTGCTGCTGGTGTCAAACATGCGCTTGAGCTAGGTGCAGATATGGTTATTACGGGTCGATGTGTTGATAGTGCAGTTGTGTTAGGTCCATTAATGCATGAATTTGACTGGGAATATAATGAATATGACAAGCTTGCTGCTGGGAGCTTAGCGGGCCACATCATTGAATGTGGAGCACAATGCACTGGTGGAAATTTCACCGATTGGCATTTAGTTAATAATTTTGATAACATGGGATTTCCTATTGTTGAAGTTTCATCTGATGGGAGCTTCATTGTAACCAAACCTGAAGGAACAGGTGGGATTGTGTCATTTGGCACTATAGCGGAACAATTTCTTTATGAAATTGGTAACCCTGGGTCCTATCTCCTTCCTGATGTGATATGTGATTTTACAAATGTTCATATTAAAGAAGTAGATCATGAAAAAGTATTGGTTAACGGAGCAAAAGGATTTGCACCAACAAATACATATAAAGTATCGGCCACATACTGGCATGGTTATCGAATTACAATAGCTGTGATTATTTGTGGAATAAATGCTCCAAAAAAAGCCCAGGTTACTGCTGATGCAATTATTAAAAAGACTAAACGCATTTTTTCGGAAAACGGCTTGGATGATTATTTGGATACAAATATATCAATAATCGGAACTGAAACAACTTATGGAAATAATGGAACTAAAGCAGAGCCACGGGAAGTTTTATTGAGAATTATTGCTAAACACAAACAAAAAGATGCATTAATATTGCTTTCAAAAGAACTTGCACAAGCTTCAACTGGAATGACTCCTGGGTTTATCAATATGTTTGGAGGAAGACCTTCCGTATCGTCATCCATACGCTTATTTTCTTTTTTAATACCAAAAAACCAAATAATTACCACAGTAGATATACATGATAAAGAATATGAAGTAGAGACCTATACATCAAAATCAAATCATATGGATACCAACACAAAAATATATGGTTTATCTGATAACATAGATACTACTGATACGGAGGTAGCATTGATAAATTTAGCTTATGCGCGAAGTGGTGATAAAGGTGATCATTCTAATATTGGAGTCATAGCAAGAAAAGCTGAATACTTTCCATATATTCGAAAGGCGCTTTCAATAGAAATAGTAGCAAAATATTTTGCTCACGTTCTAAAAGGCGAAGTTGAACGGTGGGATGTTCCCGGAATTAACGGATTAAATTTTTTACTTAAGAATTCATTAGGTGGTGGTGGTATGGCTAGTCTAAATGTTGACCCCCAAGGAAAAGCATATGCTCAACAACTTTTAGATATAATGATACCAGTTCCACATATAATTGCTGAGGAAACAAAAAAAAATCATGACTAATCTACCACATACAAAAAATCTAGAATTAGATATTTCAAATGGATGGCTTACTATCTGGCTTAATCGTCCCAATAGTCGCAATGCTCTTACCAATGATATGATTGAAGACTTTAATAATGTTTTTAATTCAATTCACAATGATCCTTCTATACGGGGAATTTCTTTTCGGGGTAAAGGGGGAGTATTCTGCGCAGGGGCTGATTTAAAAGAAATTAAATCTATATTTGATGGAAAATCAAAAAAGGAAGATATAATTCAATTTAGCATGTCAACTGGTAATCTCTTTGAATCTATAAACACTTTACCCCAAGTAACTGTAATGGTGATTGAAGGAGCTGCGATGGCTGGAGGTCTTGGTCTAGCTTGCTGTGGTGATTTTATTATTACTCATAAGGATACTCGTTTCTCTTTAACAGAAACAAGGATTGGACTTTTGCCCGCACAAATTTCACCATTTGTTATACAAAGATTAGGCCTTGTAAAAGGTAAACAACTAATGCTAACAGCAGCACAAATAGATGGAGAAGAAGCGCAAAAGATTGGCCTTGCTGATTTTGCTGGTAATACAGAGTCTGAGCTTGAAGATCTTGAACAAAATATTAAAAATCAGGTATTAAAATGTGCACCAGGCGCAGTTGCGGAAACAAAAAGGTTGATTAGCCTTATTGCGAATATACCAAGGGAACAATTTGTATCAAAGGCAGGTGAAAATTTTGCTGAACGGGTATTAAGTGATGAAGGTCGTGAAGGTATTGCTTCATTTCTTGAAAAACGGAAACCAGAATGGGGAGTGTAAAGTAATCATTTGATATCACTCAAGACAATGTACATTCTAAGGATACGCTATATGATTCATAAAATAATAGGCGGGATTTATCCAATATCTTGGTGAAATTATAAGAAAAGGAAAAGTAATGAGTATTTTAAGAAATAAAACAGTTTTTATCACAGGTGGTAGCCGTGGAATAGGAAAAGCAATAGGATTAAGGTTGGCTAAAGAAGGCGCTAATATAGTAATTGCAGCAAAAACTGTAGAACCTCATCCAAAATTGCCTGGGACAATCTTTACAGCTGCAGATGAAATGGATAAAGCTGGCGGAAAGGGATTGGCAATTTGTACAGATATTCGATTTGAAGATCAAGTTAAAGCTGCCGTAGAAAAGACTATTGATACTTTTGATGGTATAGATATACTAATTAATAATGCAAGTGCAATTCAACTTACAGGAACATTAGAAACTGAAATGAAAAGATTTGATCTTATGCATCAAATTAATGTCCGTGGAACATATATGGCTTCAAAACAGTGTATACCATACTTAAAGAAAGCAAATAACCCACATATTCTAAACTTATCACCGCCATTAAACATGGAAACAAGATGGTTTGCTCCCCACGTAGCATATACAATGTCCAAATTCGGAATGAGCATGTGTGTCTTGGGAATGGCAGGAGAATTGAAAAAGGATGGTATTGCAGTCAACGCTCTTTGGCCAAAAACTGTAATTAAAACTGCAGCTGTTCAGAATCTGCTAGGGGGTGATAAAGTAATGGAAAAAGCTCGTACACCTAATATAATGGGCGATGCAGCTTTTGCTGTATTAAGAAAGAATAGTTCTGAGTGTACAGGTAATTATTTTGTCGATGAAGAAATACTGCGTTCTGAAGGAATAACTGATTTTAGTAATTATTCAAATGTATCCGATAATGAGTTAATGCCAGATTTCTTTATATAGCAAGAATTAATACATTTCATTTATTAAATCTTGGTAGTTATTTATAACTACTTTCCTTTTCACTTTTAACGTAGGGGTTACTTCATCCTTATCTTGATCCAACTCTTCTTCAAGAATACGAAATTTTTTGACTGTTTCATAACTAGCTAAATCTCTATTTAACTGTGAGATTTCACCCTTTATTAAATCAATGACTTTTTCTTTTTTTGTTAAATCAGATAAATCCTGATACATTATTCTATTGTCTTTAGCAAACTTAGCAATCTCATCTTCATCTAAAGTAATTAAAGCAGTTAAAAATGGTTTTTTATCTCCATAAACCATTGCAAGACTAACATACGGGCTTGTTTTTAATAGATTCTCAATATTTTGTGGCGCAACATTTTTTCCACCGGCCGTTATAATAATATCTTTCTTTCTATCAGTAATAAACAAATACCCATCTTCATCTAAATATCCAATATCACCTGTATGTAACCAAATATCTCCATTCTCATCAGGAATTAACAATTCTTTTGAATCCTCTTCGTTTTTATAATATCCAGAAATATTTTGTGGACACATTGTGCAAATTTCACCATCAGCTGCAATCTTAATTTGCGTATTAGCCAAAGCTTGACCAACTGATCCTATCTTAGCTTTACCAATTTTATTTCCTGTCACAATTCCTGTCGTTTCAGTCATTCCATACCCTTCATAGATATCAAGACCGACCCAATGAAAGTATCTTATAATATTAGGAGAGATGGGCGCTGCACCAGAAAGTAAATAGCGAATATTACCTCCAAACATATCCTTTATTTTTCTAAAGACAAGAAAATGTGCCAATAATCTATTTAATTTTATCCAAAGACTTGGTTCTTTCCCTTCGTCTTTCAATTCTGAATACTTTTTACCTACAGAAATAGCCCAATTATATATTGTTTTTTGAAAAGTTGTCGCGCCCTTAATTGCAATAGAAATCTTGGCATAAAATTTTTCAAAAACTCTGGGAGTACCAAACATTACTGTTGGACCTGTTTGTCGAAGATTATATGGCATATCTTCTAGACTATCCGCATAAACCGTTACATATCCCGAATACAATTTTATAAAATGGCCTAATAATCTTTCAGCAATATGGGATAAAGGTAAATAGGATATTCCTAGATCATTTCTATAGGTAGGCAATAAATCTGGTAAATTTTTTGCAACAGAAATAACATTAGTACTATTGAACATACCAGCTTTCGGATCACCTGTAGTTCCAGAAGTATAGGTAAAACTGATAATATCATCTGGCTTTATAGAATGTAATAAATCTTCAAAGTTGCCATTATTTTTTGTACGATGAGATGCTCCTAATTCTCGAAATTTTTCAATAGAAATCACATTAGGCAATTCATCTGGAATATATTTATCTATAACCACTACTTTTATTATATCAGATAGATCATCCCAGATTGACAACATTTTATCTAACTGTTCCTGATCCTCAACAAATACAATCTTACTTTCACTATGCTTCACAATATATTTAACCTGGTCTTCTGTGTTTGATGCATAAACAGGCGCAGTTATACATCCAATTCCCATTATAGCCATATCTATTACAACCCACTCTAGTCTTGTCTCAGACAAAATAGAAACCTTGTCTCCCTTTTTTAATCCTTCGGCAATTAATGCATGTCCTAATTCTCTTGCCCAGTTTCCATAATCATTCCAAGTGTGACTCTCCCATATACCTTTATTTTTCCGCCACATCGTAATATCATTTCCATAATTTTTTACATTGTACCAAAATAATTTTGGTACTGTATTTACTATATTAGTATCCGGTTTACCCATCATATCCATTATCCGCCCCATAGTTTTTCTCTACGAGTATATTTCCCTTCTCCTAAATATTGTTCGCGTACTTTTTCTTCTTTTATTAACTCATCATATGTGCCACTTAAGAAAATTTTTCCTGTTGTTAATACATAACCGTAATCTGCAATTTTTAACGCATGGTTGACATTTTGTTCAACTAATAATATCGTAACACCTGATTGATGTAATTCTTTTATGGTAGCAAAAATATCTTGAACTAATAATGGTGATAAGCCCATTGATGGTTCATCTAGTAGTAATAATCTAGGCTTTATCATTAATGCACGAGAAATCGCTAACATTTGTTGTTCCCCACCGCTTAATGTACCAGCTAATTGATCTTTACGTTTTTTTAATATAGGGAAATGTATATAAGCTTCTTCCATTCTTTCTCTTAACAATTCTTTTTCCTTAATTAAGAATCCTCCCATAAATAAGTTGTCATACACTGTCAAATCTGGAAATATCCTTCGCCATTCAGGAACATGGCTAATACCCATAGAAACAATTTTTTCTGGATCTTTTCTATCAATTCGAATATTATTAAAATGAATGGTCCCATTTTCTGGTTCAACCAATCCGCTGATAGTTTTTAATATTGTTGACTTACCTGCTCCATTTGCTCCTAAAATTGTTACAAGCTGACCTTCTTCAACATTAAGTGAAACTCCATGTAGTGCTTTTATTTTCCCATAGTATGTTTCAACTCCAACTAGTTTAAGCATCAAGAGGTTCTCCTAAATATGACTCAATAACTTTAGGATCATCTTTAACAATATGCGGTTCCCCTAGAGAAATAACTTTTCCTGATTCCAAGACACAAATTTGATCCGAAATACTCATGACTAAGTTCATATCATGCTCTACTAATAAAACAGTAACTCCAAGCTCATCCCTTATGTCTCTTATAATATTTGCTATTTCTCTTGTCTCTTGATCATTCATTCCAGCAGCTGGCTCATCTAGTAAAATTAATTTTGGTTTTGATACGAGAGCTCTTGCAATTTCAGCTAACTTTTGAATACCAAATGGTTGTCCCATCATAAATTTTTGCTCATAATTTGCAATCCCTAAAAAGTCCATGATTTCAAGAGCCATCGATTCTTCAATTTTTCTTTGATCTCTACTTATCCACCTCTTAAGTGTTCCTAGCGTATCAATTCTACTACTTGCCCCTAAAAGGATATTATCTAATACTGTCATAAATGGAATGTTCTGCACATTTTGAAACGTACGTGATATTCCAGATTTAATAATATGATAAGTCTTCTTATCTAATAAATCATTGCCACAAAAATGTATTGTTCCGTTTTGGGGTTTATTAAATCCATTTATACAATTAAATAATGTTGTTTTACCAGAGCCATTAGGTCCAATAAGAGAAAAAATTTCGTTTTCTTTTACTGAAAAGGAAACCTCATCAAGCGCAACCAAACCAGAAAAACGCATTGTTAAACCATCAATAATGAGATCTGTCATAAAAGAATTAGGGCTCTGTTCTCACAAAGCCCTAATATGCTAAGTATTTTTTTATTCGAGCCAATCAGAAATGACGACTTGCTCGCCATTCTGCATTTGAACAAGTTTTACTTTATCTACCCCTGCATGATCATTTCGACTATATGTAATAGGTGGAAATGTATCTGATTTCCATTCATCGAATGACTCTAAGCCCTTAACCAAGCTATTACGGGTAAGGTTTTTCCCAGCGCGGTTTAGACCTTCAACTAAAAGCATAGCCGTAGCAAATCCATAATAATGATACAATCCAATATAAGGCTGAGGAATATCATATTTTTCACAAAGCTCTCTATATAATTTTGGACCTGCTTTATCAGAACTCCACATATATGCCCAGTATGTAGCTGTGAATCCTTCTCCAGCTGATCCCGCCATTTTTCCAACTCTGGCATCAATAGTTGGACCAGTACCATAAAAATTTGGCTTAAAATTCATTGCTTCTGCGGTTTTCATAATAACCACAGGTTCTCGAACGATTCCAGCAATAATAACATCTGTTAAAGCACCTTTTAATAAATTCATAGTTTGACCTTTAAAGTCAACAGCTCCACGTTGGTATGATTCCTTTTGAACTGTTACGCCATATTTTGATTCTGCTCTGGATATCCCTAAAAGTACGTTCTGTCCATAATCATCATCTTGATATACCAATCCAATTTTAGCATCCGAATTCTTTCCCATAATATAATCGACTAGTATTTCTGCTTGTCTATCATATCCAGTGTCCGTGTGAAAAATCAAATCACCAGCTTGCTTTGTTAAATCAGACATTGTACCAGAATTGGTAGCTGGCGCTATTAAAGGTGTGCCTGTTTCTGCTAAGATTGGTCGAATAGCCTCACATGGAGATGTACCAATAACTTGAAACATACAAAAGACTTGATCTTTTTCAATCAGCTTCTTTGTAGCTGCAACTGCCTTTTGCGGATTATACTGATGGTCTTCAATAAGCATTTTAATACTTCTTCCATGTACACCACCTTGATCATTAATATATCTAAAATACATATTTGATCCATTGGGTATAATCGCACCTAGCTCCTTCATTGGACCGCTAAGATCTTGAACATTACCAATAAGAATTTCTGATTCTGTAATACCTGGTGATGGTGCGCGCTTTACACAACCTGTACCAAATAGTCCAATTACAATAAGAACCCCTATTATTTTTCTCATAATAACTCCTCCTCCTAATTATTACGTAAATCGTTGTCTTGGATTAAAGGGAAATAATTTCCAATATATGCGCATTTTAAGCCACATACCATATAAACCCATGGGTTGGAATATAATAAACAAAAACATAATAAGTCCGAAAATCAATGATTGAATATCACCAGCCTGCGTATTGAATATTAATTGAATTTGATCTTCAATTAATGGCACAAACAAATTATCTAATAATACAATAAATAAAGATCCCAGAACTGCTCCATAAATAGAGCTTGCACCGCCAACAAGCACCATAATTATAAAATATATTGATAGCAATATATCAAAATGGTCTGTAGAAATAAATGAGCTGGTATGGGCAAATAATACTCCGGCAAGCCCGGCAAATAGACCGGAAATAAAGAATGCTAACATTTTATATTGGGATAAATTTATCCCTGAAGCCTCAGCGGCTTGTTCCGAGTCTCTTATCGCCATAAAAGATCTACCTATTTTTGATGTCGCAATCCGACGTCCGATTATAATAGCCACAATTACAAACGTGTATATCAAATAATAATTATCCCAATCTGATTTAATCGTATATCCAAAAAGTACTGGAGAAGACACTTCTAACCCTGCTGATCCTTGAGTCCAATCACGAAAAGAAATAATAATCCTTTTAACAATAAACCCAAAACCCATCGTTGTAAGGCCTAAGTACATACCTGAAATTCTCAAAGCAGGAAAACCAATTATAAACCCAAACAAACCCACAATAATTGGCGAAAATATTAACGATAATGAAAAAGGGACTCCTAACTGATCAACCAATATAGCTGATGTATAAGCCCCAACCGCCAAGAATGCAGCATGACCTAAAGATACAAGCCCCGTAAACCCGCTAAGAAGATCTAATCCTACATTTAATATGATATAGATACCTGCCAAATTCAGAACGAATAAATAATATTTATAACTAAAAGAAACGCCTTTTAAAAAAACAGGTAATAAGAAAACAAAAATAATTAGGATGGGAATCCAATAAAGATTCTCATGGTCATAGCGATCTTTCATTAGACTTTTTTCACTTTCTCAACTCCAAATAAACCGTTTGGCTTTATCATTAATACTGCAATAAGTACAAACCACGCAATAATATCATTGATTTCTTTAATCCATTCAAAATGAAATGATAAAGTTCCCAAGCTGATAGTTTCAATTACCCCAAGAATCACTCCACCTACAATTGCTCCTGGAATTGATCCAAAACCACCTAAAACCGCTGCAGGAAATGCTTTTAATCCTAAAAACCCCATCGATGTGTCTAATAATGCAATTCTTGGTGCCAGTAAAACACCGCTTAGTGTTGCTACTAACGCAGAAAAGATCCATACCAACGCATATATTTTTTTAATGGGGATACCCATCAGTTGTGCAGCAACTGGGTCTTCAGATGTCGCCTGCATTGCTATCCCCCACTTTGTATAATGAAAAATAAAATAAAAAATGACAACTAAAGTAATTGCACTCGCAATAATAAATATATCAAGAACAGATATAACTATATTCCCAATTAATATCGAACTATCACCAAATGGTGAGATTGGCATTAAGCTAATGGGTCCAGCAATCATTGCAACCAATGCGCGCATAATTATGGCTAAACTTAGAGTAGCCATTATTACGGAAAAGATTGGTTGATCTTTCAATGGTCTATTAATAATGAAATCAAGAAAAAAACCAAATAAAACTGAAAAAATTATACTGCAAGCCAATGCCACTATAAAGGTCCATGCGCTTGGCTCTCCACTATTAGATAAGAAAGTAGATACAAAAAAGAAGTTGACGTATGCGCCAACCATCATTAAATCACCCTGAGCAAAATTAACTACCTCTGTGGCTTTATAAATCATAGTAAATCCCAAAGCAATAAGAGCATATATTGACCCCAATGCAATCCCGCTAATTACCTCTTGGCTAATGCCTGTGAAAACATCTGTCATCTTATTGTTGCCTTCCCTCTCAATACTCTATTACCATTTTGATTGGTTACTTCTACATCAATTTCAGCATCATTTATTTCACTTTCAAAATTGAGTTCATCTCCTGGTAATACAGGATGTAAGAAACGAACTTTGAAAGTTTTCATTTTGGAAGGGTGATCATTTTCAATAATGTGTTTTGCTGTTAGACCCATTGTGCACATACCTTGAAGAATAATATCAGTTAAACCATTTGCTTGTGCAAATTCACGATCAATATGAATAAGATTAAAATCTAAGCTTGCACCAGCATAAAAATATGGCATGTACTTACCAATTCTAATTTTTGATTTATCTTTAATCGCCATTATTTTCCTCTTATAACTAATCTATAAGTTGCAGTACAAACTAACTTATCATTCTGATTTATAGAGGTAGTCATAATCTCTATAATCTGGTTAACTTTTCCAGAACGATTTGTTTTATTAAAATGTTCTACTACTTCAGCAGTTGTATGAATAAGATCGCCAGCACGAGCGGGATATCCAAAATTATATTCCTGTTCACCATGGACTAATCTGGGAACCAATTTCGAAAATTCAGAATCGAAATAAAGATTCTTTAATGCTGGTTGGCAATAAATTGCTGCAAAGGTGGGAGGGGCAAATGGATGTCCCCCATCTAGAGATTTTACAAATTCACGATCAGTATAATGGGGATTTTTATCTCCCATTACTTCAACGAATTCTTTTATTTTTTCAAAACTGATTTCATAATCAGCTTCATATTTTTTCCCAATAATATTATCAGTTGACATATGTATTTTCAGTAATCAAATAATTTACAAATCAATTACCAATAAATAAATCATCGGTTATAAATAAAGAAAAAACTATAATTTTTCAACAGTTTTAGCCATTTCAATACAAGCAGATGTAACTCCACCCTGATCGTGAGATGTAAAACTAACAGAGACTTCACACCACCCCACAACTAAATCTGGATGGTGATTTACTTCTTCAGCTTTCTCAGCTAATATATTTACAAATTTTATTCCACCCATATAACTATCAAAATGATAGGATTTGGTTATTCTATTATTTTCAAATACCCATCCATCCATATTATTTAATTCATCATTTATTTGTTTACTATTTAGTAGACTCATGTTAATTCCATTTTATTTAGTTCACGCATCGATATAAATAACCAATAACAAGCAATTATAAATGCAACTCCTGTGGAAATCATCATTGCATACCATACCCACTCTACGGACTTTCCCAATTTAAAAATAAAGAATAAGGATAAAGGCGCTGAAACTCCTAATACTCTTATTATTGTAATTACTAATACAGGCAATCCTTTTCCTAACCCCTGAAGTACACGTCCTGTAGTTATTCCAACAGCAATTAAGGGATACACAAACGCAAATAATCTTAAAAATGTTACTGCTACATTAATTATTGCAATATCTGATGTAAAAAACCCTATAACATTTGGAGCAAATATATAAAGTAGAAAGGACATTATTACTGTTATTGAAAATGCAGCAATAATACCATATTTAACTGTATATCTTAAAATATCAAATTTCTTTGCTCCATAAAACATACCAACAAGAGTAGTCAATGATGCTGCTATAGAAAATATTGGTAAGAAAACTAGCATATCTATTCGACCTGCTACTTGATAAGCTGCAACAGTATCCGCTGAAAAATAAATTAATATTCTATTAAAAACTCCCTGTCCAATAGCCATGACAATCATAGAAAGAGATGCAGGCAAACCCACTTTAATTATATCCCATATAATCACGCTAGAAAATGAAAAATCTTTAATACGAAAAGTTATATATGCATGCTCCTTTACAAATAACATATAAATAAATACAGAGAAAACAATACATTGGCTAATTACTGTTGCCATTGCGGCACCCTTTATGCCCATTCCAAGACCTATTCCTCCAAAATTATCTAAATCAAAAATAAATAATGGATCTAGTATTATATTTAAAATAGTTCCTAATCCTGCAACTAACATAGGAAGTTTCATATCTCCTTCTCCTGCTAAAATAGAACGAAAGAAACCTGAAAATACCATAAATGGAAGCCCAATACTCAATACTCTAAGATAATCCCAAGCCAAAGAAAGTATTGAACCAGAGGCACCAAAAATAAATAATATTTTTTTTCCAAATGTTATGATAACGATAAATAATATTAAGCTGATTAGAATTGCAATTGCAATTGCGTGTTCAGCGCTATTATCAGCACCCGATTTATCATTCTTACCAATAAACCTTGCGATCGAAGCTGTTACACCTGTACCCAAGCCCATAGTTAAACCTAGGGCAAGAAAAAAAAGTGGCATATTAAATGCTATTCCTGCAATAGCTTCTCCACCTAATTTTCCAATAAATATCATATCTACTATATTATAGAATGTTTGGATGCCCATACCTGCCATGATTGGAATAGCCAAAGTCCATAATGCTTTAGAGGGATTTGAAAGAAACTGATTTAAGCGCGATCCTTCTTTTTGCTCGAGATCCATGACTGCGAATTTATGATTAATGTTCTATGGAAATAGAAAAAAACAAAAATAATTAAATTGGATTAAATGGCCACAATTTTGGGAGCAAGAGAATTGCCATAATCCACAACGTAATTGATAAAGGAAGACCAATCTTAATATAATCTGTAAATTTGTAACCACCTGGGCCATACACCATTAGGTTTGTTTGATAACCAATTGGTGTAATAAATGATGCTGAGGCAGCAAAACATATTGCAAAAATAAATGGTCTCGGATCTAATCCAAGTTTGGTAGATGCAGATATGGCTATTGGTGTCATAATAATTGCTGTTGCAGCATTTGAAGAAACTTCTGTTAAAATCATTGATATCAAATATATCATTGCCAATAAAAATATTGCCTGCTTATCAATAGGTACATTTTGTAATAAATTAATTAAAGTATCTCCAATTAATTTTGCAGTTCCACTAGACTCAATCGCTATTCCTAGTGGAATCAGACAGCCAATCAAAACAATAATCTGCCAATTAATAGCACTATATGCTTCTAGAGGTGAAATAACTTTAAACATCAGGATAATTGCTAAACCAATAATTGCAGCTTTTAAAATTGGCATAATAGATAAAGCAGCTAATAAAACTACGGATACAATAACAACAATACTTAACCACCAAAAACGATGCTTTCTAAGAGATCTATCCAATTGTGTTAATAAAATAAATCCACCAGAATCTCGCATTTCTTTAATTTTTTCTTTAGATCCATAAATCAATAAGGTATCAAAAGCTTTAACAATTACATGGGCTATTTTCTTCTTTACTATTCCTCCCTCACGTCTAATAGCTAAAACAAAACTTCCAAACCTTCGGCGAAAGTTAGTATCCTTTAATGACTTACCAATTAAATCTGACTGATTAGTAACTAAGCACTCAACGAGCAAGTTTTCTTCCTTGATTAATTCTTCCTGATTCAGCTTTTCATCAGTTAACATAAAAACTTGTTCTACTTCTTTCATGCGAAAGAAATTTTCGACTGAACCTCGAACTAGCAATATATCCCCTTCTTTTAAAGGTGTCTCTCTTAGATTTTTTGAAAGAAGTTTCTTTCCTCTTTGAATACCTAAAATTGTTATATCATAATTTCTATTTATTCCTCTATCCAGAGTAGTTGCTCCTATTAAAGGTGACCCTTCTCCAATTTTAAACTCTGTTAAATATCCACCCATATGATAACTCTTAGTTAAACTAGAGGTAACAGTCCTTGATGGGAGAAATCGATAAGCGAAAAAGATTATATAAATTAGCCCGATAACTAAAATAAAAATCCCATACTTTGAAAATTCAAACATACCTAATGGAGTGTAATCTCCACTATTAATATAGATTGAGTTAACAATTAAATTTGTTGAAGTACCCACTAATGTTAAAGTGCCTCCCAGTATAGCAGAGAAACTTAATGGCATTAAAACTTTTGATGGACTTATATGGTACTTTTCAGCCATTCGAATTGTAACTGGCATAAATATAGCTACGATTGCAGTATTGTTTATTAGGGCAGATGAAAATGCTATAGATATCAAATAAATTGTCAACCCACCAATTAATGATTTGTTAACAAGTCGATTTATTCTAACAACTAGATATTCTAAAACACCTGATTTTTGCAAGGCATGGCTTAATACAAATAGAATAGCAATTGTTATCACTGCGGGATTAGAAAAACCTGAAACCCCTTCACTTGGATTAAGTTGCCCTGTAACTAACAATAAGCTTAAAACAATTAAAGCAACAACATCCATTGGCAATAATTCACTAACGAATAAAATAAACGCCAATAGAATAACAAATAAAACAATAAATATATCAACAGTCATGATATGTTAAATAATAGTAATAACAATTAATTAAATACTAGTCTTTTACTTCATCAATTTGTTCTGGATCTAAGAAGCCCTCAGCATATTTGAGATAAATCTTTTCTTTAACAAAAACATCAAACAATTCTGCATCTATATGAGCATCATTCTTCATAAAGCCCAATATTCGCATTGCTTGACTCAAAGTTTTACCTTTTTTATAAGGCCTATCTCTTGCTGTTAAAGCCTCAAAAATATCAGCAATTGCCATAATTTTTGCTTGGACAGACATTTCTGCATGATTCAACCCTTTTGGATAACCCGTTCCATCAAGCTTTTCATGATGTCCCCCTGCAAATTCAGGAACATTCCTTAAATGCTTCGGATAAGGAAGCTGTTCAAGCATTTCAATCGTAACTACAATGTGATCATTAATAACTTTTCTTTCCTCAGCAGTTAACGTTCCTCTACTAATACATAGATTATAAACTTCATCATCACTTAAAAATGATTTAGCGCTTCCATTATCTTTATAACGATATGAGGCAATTTTTTCAACTCTATCTTTTCGATCTTGAGACATGAATTCCCCACCAAAATTTGACTCTTCAATAAAAGTTTTATCTTCATCTAATTGTTTGATCTTTTTTAAATAAAGAACTCTCGCTTTTTTTATAGCTTCTTTTTTATTCACATCAGACAAATGATTTTTCTTTTGTATAGATAATTGTTTTTTTAGAAATTTTATTTCTTCATCTCTTTTAATAACTTCAAAACGAGTAGCTACAATATGAATTCTGTCAAAGATTGTTTCCAATTTTGTACTCTTATCAACAACATACTCTGGAGTAGCTACTTTTCCACAATCATGTAGCCACGCTGCAATTTTTAATTCATACATTTCTTTATCGGAAAATTGAATTCCTGCAAACGGTCCTTCATTAATATCATTAACTGATTCAGCAAGCATCATGGTGATCTCTGGTACACGTGAGCAGTGACCTCCCGTATAAGGAGACTTTGCATCAATTGCTGAAGCAATTAACTTAATAAATGATTCAAATAATACTTCTAGATCTTTAATTAAATTTTTATTCGTGATTGCTACTGCAGCTTGGCTTGAAAGGGCTTCCACACTTTCTTGTATTCTATCAGAAAAAGAAATTACTTTTTTTGATTTTATATCTTGTGCATTTAATAATTGAAGCACACCAATTATTTCATCTTCATGATTTTTTAATGGTACCGTTAGGAAAGACTTTGATCGATAACCTGTTTTTTCATCAAAAGCTTTTGTTCCAGAAAAATCAAACCCTTTTGCTTTATAAGCATCAGGTATATTAATTGTTTTACCATTTATACCTGCATTTGCGGCAATCATGCTTTCATTAGGTTTTCCATCGTCATTATATAATTTGACCGGATAAAATGGAATTTCTTTTCCAGATGTTCCACCCATATGGACATCAAGTGAATCAGTAATCATAATAGAGAATCTTAGTCTTAGATCATCTGTCATCATATATAATGTCCCGCCATCAGCATTAGAAATCCTTTTTGCTTCTAGCAAAATCATTTCCAATAATTTGCCCATATCTCTCTCTTTTGAAAGAGCTAAGCCAATAGCAGACATATTTGATATTTGATTCTGTAAACTATCAATATAACCGCGAATATTCGAAGGCACAGACTCAAGCATTTTATTTATTTCTGCTTGAGAAAATAAAACTTGCTGTCTCTTATCTATTCCATTATTACTTGACATTTATTTCTCCTAAAAAGAAAATTAAATATAAATTACATCAAGGGCGCCATATCCTCAATGTGAATATTTTATAATCAATAATTATTTATTTAAACCTCTATTTATTAAATTTATTTAAATTGTCTTAAATATATTATTAATAGTTGGAAGGAACTAGACTATGAATATAAAATTATATTATCCTTTATTCCTTTGTTTTTCTCTATTAATTGCAGGTGATACTGGCAAAATAGTTGGGAAAATTACTGATTCTCAAACTGGTGAAGTATTATCTGGAGTTAATATTTTACTTCAAGGAACATCTATGGGGGGAGCTTCAGATGCTGAAGGCAAATATATTATTTTAAATGTTCCTGCGGCATCGTATACAATAACCGCATCATATATTGGTTATAAAATAATTAACGTAACAGATACTCGGGTGAATGCAGATCATACTACCATAGTCAATTTTGATATGGAAGTATCCGCAGTTGAAGGTGAAGAAGTTATAGTTGAAGCAAAAAGACCTCCAATTGTAAGAGATCAGACTGCTACCACAACTACCGTTGAAGATGAGGATATTATTAATATGCCTGTAAACTCATTTGATGAAATTATGACAACTATGGCTGGTGTTGTTGAAAACAACAATGCTGATGGCGGTATTCATTTACGTGGTGGTCGTACTGGAGAAATATCATATTTAGTTGATGGATTTCTTATTGAGAATGCTCTATTTGGTGGAATGAGCATGGATATAGCAAAAGATGCCATATCAGAATTATCATTAATAACAGGTGCTTTCAATGCAGAATATGGTAAAGCAATGAGTGGTATTGTTAATATTGTCACAAAAGAAGGAACCCCAAAATATCATGCGGGCGTAACTACAGCCACGGATGGATTTGGTGGTAAGAAAAATAATTGGGGTACAAGTAGGAATATAATCAATGTTAGTGGACCAGTAATTCCTGGAATGGGTAAAATTGCAAATTTCAATTTTACTGCTGATATTAATCAATCAAAAAGTAATCTATGGAAAAATCAACTCCCACGCGATGTTTTAACTGTTGATATAGATGGTGATGGTATCTACGATGATGGAGAAGATACATATGCAATGGCAGATATAACTGCGAATGGTATAACTGATACTGTAGAATTAAAAAAGGGTGCATGGGAAGAAACGGGTACTTTTAATAATTACCAAAGAGTAACTGGAAAATTAGTTATTAAACCAATCAAGAATGCAAAGATTACTTTAGGATCAAATTATTACGAGTCTGAAGGAAAGGGTTTTAGCATGTCTTACAGACAGCTACCTGACCGCTATTCTACATCATTTGGAACAACAGCACAGACTAATTTTAAATTAAACTATGCAATAAGTGATAAAATGTCCTTAACGGTAAAAGCACAAAACTATTCACGGGATCGTCATAATGGTTATAAACCACTATTAAATAAAAAACATCAGCTTTGGGGTGAAGAAATAGAAATACCATCTGATTGGGAAAACTATATTCCCGGAACTGTAGTTGCTGGAAATAATATGAATTGGTTTAGTTACTATGCAGAACCTTATGCTGATTGGAATGGCGATGGGCAGTACAGCCCATTTGGTGCAGCTGAATATTGGAAAGATAGTAATGGTAATGGAATATGGGATGATGGGGAGTACTACAATGATTGGAATGGCGATGGAAGTTGGACAATATTAATGGATGCAGATGGTGATGGTGTACCTGATGCTGAACCGTATATTGATATGGATAGTGACGGATCGTATAGTGTAGGTGTAGATCCTAGGCTTAGAGAAGGTGATGCCTATGATGGAACATCAAACTATGAATTTTATGGAAGCTATCCTGTCGTTAATTTTTTTGGTGATACAATTCGAAATGGGTATTCCACATATCATGATTATCAATGGTATGGAACCAGTTATAATGAATATGGAGCAGAGCTTACCTGGCAAGTGAATGATGTACACCAAATTAAAACTGGTTTTGATAATAAAAAGCATAAAATAGCAAATTTTTCTGGTAATGCAATTGGTGGAGGTCCCTTTGGAAATACTTCGGATGCTAGCTGGGTTATGTATGAGTTTGAGCCCAAAGAAGCATCGTTTTACATACAAGATAAAATGGAGTACAAAGAATTTATAATTAATGTTGGATTGCGTTATGATGCACTTGATCCAAACTCACGATACCCTGATCCAAGCAGGAAATTATTATATGAATATAATGATCAAGCATACCAACCATCTGATCTAAGTCAATTAAGTGAGGAGGAAATGCAACAAGCTGATTGGGGTTATGCTGCCCTTGATGGTGAAGGAATCCCTGCCACTGATAGTGATGGAAATTATATTTTTGAGGCAGCTAAATGGGCTAGCTATAAGAAGAAATGGAGCCCAAGAATTGGATTTGGCTATCCAATTACAGATAATATAGCATTCCATGCTAGTTACGGACACTTTTTTGATTATCCAAACCTGAGTAGTGCTTACGCTTATACAAATTCAAATGGAGCCAGTGGTCTAGCGCCAGGTTTGACTGGAATTAATGTTGATAACTTCAATTTCGGGAATTCATATTCTCCATTTCCAGTGAATACGGCAGATTTTTATATCCCTGCAATCGGAAGTCCAAATGTTCGTCCAGAAAAGACTGTCCAATATGAGTTCGGCTTTAGGTCATTTATTGCTGAAACTTATATTATGAGTATGACAGTCTATTACAAGGATATATATGATCTAATCTCTGCAACTATTTATGATGCAGATCCAGCTCAATATTCATTATATGAAAATCATGACTATGCAAATGTGCGGGGATTTGAACTTGAAATAAGAAAGAATTTCAAAAACAATCTAGCTTGGTATGCAAATTATACTTTGTCTAAAGCAGAAGGTAGTGCTCCAAATGATAATTTCCATTGGGATGTCGCATACCTTGCCTCAGTTTATGGATGGAGAGACTATAATAGAACTTTTAATATGTCATGGGATCAAACTCATGTAATTAATTATGGCATTGATTACCAACATCCAAAAGGATTTGGATTAAATCTCATTGGAAATTATGGAAGCGGCCTGCCCTACACTCCAACAGATGCAAGAGGGAGGCCAATTGATGATCCCTATTCTGCAAGAATGCCTAGTACTTCCATTGTCAATATGAGAGCATACTATGATTTATCTCTTAAGTCTGCCAACTTAAGGGTATATGCAGATATTGATAATTTGCTTGATAGATCAAATATCTATAATGTATTTACTGATACCGGGACGCCATCAGAATCAACAAATCCAAATACATCTCCAATGTGGATGCATCGTCCCTACTATTGGCAAGCACCAAGACATATTGAACTTGGCATTACAGTGAGGCTATAATTATGAATAAATATAAAATTTTATTTCTTATATCGTTTCTATTATCGAGTAATATCTATTCTGAGGAAATACCAAATATTTCTAAAAGAGATTATTATGATTATTACGTAGCACCTGCAAAAGGTAGAATGCCAGAAAGACTAAATAGATCGATGGGTTATGCAGATCGCAAGTTATCCGTATTAGATAAGGGCAACATGGTTTTACGTATGTCTAATGCAGCAATCTATGGATATGATCGCTGGGGATTAAACCATGAATTTCCTGCAGGAAGCATGGCAAAAACAGGGTGTTGTACATATTATTGGACACAATCACCAATGGTTGGTGCATTAATTGATGGTTTACCATCTGTAGCTGTTGGTGTGCGTGGAAGTGTTCGCGATCATGAAGAGGAATTTGAACCATTACCAGGATATGATGCTGGTTATTCAGATACAGATAATAATGTAGGAATAGCATTTAGTGATGTTCCAGAATCTTGGCCTGTCCTTTGGCCTCGAGAGACAGATCCTACTGGTACTTTTGAGTCAGTAATTTTTAATGCTGATGGTTCTTCAGACACACTATATTTCCCGGGAATTGAGCCAGAACTTGGGCCAGATGGATTCCCTGATGCTCCCTGTGGCTTAGGAGTTCAGGCTGATCGAGAAGCATATTTCGTGGTTACAGATAATGACCCTCAAGAAGGAAATACATTTGAAAGCAATCAGGGTGTGGGTCCATTAAATGTTCGATTTGATATATGGGTTTTAAATTATTCCAGTACGTTTGGTAATGATGGTTTAATATTTATTCAAAAAATGACCAATGTTGGTAAGGATACCCTTAAAGATTTATATATGGGAATTGCAGGCGATCCAGATGCGCCAGAACAAGGAGGCGCTGAATGGACAGATGATATGGCTCTATTAATTACAGAAAATGACCCTCATATTGCCGAAAAATTAGTTGATACATCTGATGCTCATCTTTTAGAAAATTTTGCTATTGTATATGATGCTGATGATGCAGCACAAGGATATCTAACATCTGGTGTTGGGTGGATTGGAGCTAAATTTCTTGACTTAACTAAATTCAATAGTGATGGAACTGATTCTACATATGGCGTAAGCACTTTTTACACATTTGAATATAGTCAAGATGCTCAGAGTGATGCACAAGCATATAATGAGCAGATGACTGGTGGAATTCAAACACCACAAAATATTCAACCTCGCCCTTCTGATAGTTACCAAAAGCCATATAGTTACGGGCCAGATATCACATGGGTAATTGCAGGTGGGCCAATGACTGTTGCGCCAGGTGAACAAGTAATATTTACATTTGCAGATTTTGTTGGAATAAATGAAACTGATTTAACTAGGAATGCAAAGTTATTTCAATCACTTTATAATAATAATTGTGCTACTCCAAAGCCTCCTGATCAACCAATTGTGAACACTGCAGTTGATGATGGGAGAGTTGTCCTTATGTGGGATGATCGCAGTGAATATTCCATAGATCCTGTCACAGGTAATAATGCATTTCAAGGATATCGGGTATATCGCAGCACAGATAGAGGAAATACTTGGGGAACGGTTATTACAGATGTGAATGGAGATCCCACAGATTTCTACAAACCATTAGCGATATATGATTATGATGATAATCAAAGTGGTCCACATGTAATGACTGACCCTCTAATTTATTATAATCTTGGTTCTAATTCAGGGGTAAAATATTCATATGTTGATAATAATATTATTAGTGGCTATGAATATTGGTATGCTGTTTCAGCTTATGATGGTATTGACGATTGGGCTGGTGCTCCGGTTGATCCTATGGAAAATCCAAAGGCAAAAAATGCATTCTATAGTGATAATGATAATACAGTTGCAGTTGTAGCTCAAAAGAAAGCGTCAGGATACATCAAGGGTTCTGTTCCAGATATGGCAATACATTCTTCTGGAGATTCAGATGCTATTTTACATTTAATCCCAGCTGATGTATTTTCGTTAGAATTTCGAGGTGATTCTTTATCAGCCCATGATTTTAACAGTAAAGGATATAGCTATAATGTCATAATTGATGAACAAACAATTGGCGATACATTGACTATTAATTCTTGGAGTATGATAAATACTTCAACGGGTGATACAGTTGTTTCAAAGGAGACAGATGTAGAATCAGGCCAGTTAAAGCATGTAATTGATGGGTTTGTACCTATGTTTACAACTGCTTCATGGAATTTGTCTAGCTATGACTCTGTGAAACAAACGGTCAATCAGGATACTGCAACTTCCATATTATTCAGTGGAATTAATGCAAGCTCAAATGATGGAACATGGGCTGGTTTTGTAGAAAATACGCCGCTTGATCCAAAACCATCTGCAAGACCAGACGCTCACTTGCTTCAGAAAGATATTGAATTTCGATTTACATCTGGTGGTTCAGTGGCAACATACTTTAATGCACAAGTTAGTACTATAGAAACTGTTGATATCCCATTTGAAGTTTGGTCCACCGAGGATAATAAACAAATTGATGCGGTTGTCTATATGGCAGCAGGGTCAAAACCAATATTTGATGAAGATACAGAAAATCCTGGACATTATAAATTTACAAAGAATTTCTTTGTTATGCCTTTATACCAAGATTATACTGGCACAGGCCTAACAGATTGGTATAGTAATACCAATATTGGTTGGATGCTTCAATTCAATAAGAACGATTCTCGTTTCACAGAAGGTGATGAATTCAAAGTATATTTTCGCAATCCATTATTAGCTGGAAGAGATTCTTACACTATTGAAACAACTGCAGATAATTATTTAGTTAGTAAAGGTGACCTTGATGAAATAGTGGTTGTTCCAAATCCATATAATGCTACATCTGTATATGAACATATAGCATTTATTAGAGAAGTGCAATTTATGGGCTTACCTGAAAATTGTTTGATAAGAATTTTCAATACGGCTGGTGAGTTAGTACAGGTAATTGAACACGATGTGAATAGTCCTGGATATAGGGGTCCTAGTATTGAAGCCTGGGACTTACGAACCTATAATAACCAGGAAGTATCTTTTGGGGTTTATATATTTCATGTAGTCTCGAATGATCAAGAGTTCACTGGTAAACTTGCGGTGATAAAATGAAGAAGAACATAATCATAACTTTTATTACTATATACTGTGGTATCTTTGCACAATTTGATAATACTGGTACATCTGCAGCTAACTTTCTAAAAATAGGTATAGGTAGTCGAGGAATGGCCCTTGGTGGTGCTTTTACTGCAAATGTGCAGGATCCCTCCGCCCTACATTGGAATCCTGCCGGTATAGCTCATGCTAAAGATATACAGGTTTTGCTTTCCCAATACAATTGGATTGCAGATATGAAACACAGTTATTTTGGAATAGTTATTCCTGTTGGAACAATAGGTAATTTGGGAATTAGTCTTAATAATCTTGATATGGGTGAAATGAAGAAAACAACAGAATTTGACCAAGATAGTAAAGTCGTTTTTCGCGCATCTGATATTGCTCTAGGTCTTGGATTTGGTAGAAAAATATCTGATCGATTTTCTATTGGTTTACATGGTAAGATTGTAAGAGAAACAATCTCTTTTTCCAATGCTACCGCGTTTGGTTTTGATGTTGGCTCTCAATATCAAACAGGTTTTTCTGGATTATCTCTAGGAATGGCTATAACAAACTTTGGCACGAAAATGAAATTGGGAGGTACTGATCTTAAAGTAGACACAGATCCATATCTAGACCAGGATGCCAACCCAGATGTAATTGCTCAGCTTCAAACAGATGAATGGCCCTTACCTATGTCCTTTCGATTTGGTGCAGCTTTTACCCCCGTTGGTCCGACTTCTTTTATAAAGAATGAAGCTGTGGAGGCTTCCATTAGTTTAGACTATTACGACCCACGAGACTACAACCCATATTATGCTGGCGGACTTGAAATTAAAGTTCTTGGAGGTTTATTTCTTCGAATGGGATTAGAGAATAAGTTTATCCAGTTTAGTGATTCGAATGATGAATATCTTGATGATGATTTGACTGATATGCTTGATAAAGATAATGCTCATGGATATGAAAGTAAAACAGCATTTGGCTTTGGTTTATCATCAACAATGTTTCCATTTATACCCTATAATTTTACACTTGATTACTCCGTTTCTGATATGGGAGTATTAGGGCAGGTTACTCGATTAACTTTTACAATCGGACTTTAATAGATATCTTATAAAAAAGCCTTCTTTAAGAGGGCTTTTTTTTTGATTTAAAATTCATATTAAACTCAAATAGATGAATCAACCATTATCAGCACATTTAAGCTATATTGAAAAAATATTTGGCCACCAACCAAATGCCGATGAGCTATTAGCAAAAGCATTAGATTTATTTGAAACAAATGCAAATCAAAAATCAATCCATGATTTTTTAGAATTGGGGCATCTCCCTATTATTAATAATGAAATTTGTAGTTCAAATAAGGTTAATGAATGGTTTGAAATAATACATAAACTAATAATTAAATCAACACTAACAGTAGGTCATTTGATTAATCAACGGGCGCGGTATTATGATGAAAAAGAATGCTTTAAAGTAATCAATGGAAATACTTTTGACAGTTATTCTTATAAACAAATATGGCATAGAATTATACAGCTTGGTCAAGCCCTATCAAATATAGAAATAAAATATAATAATAACATTGTTGTTGGAATATTCACTGAAAATTCATTTCGTGGTGCCTTGATCGATCTTGCCTGTTTATCATTTCATTTTCCAATTGTTCCAATACCAGTCACCACAACAGCTGAACACTTAGAGTTCATTATAAATAATTCTGAAATAACACACCTATTTATTGGTGGAGTTTCAGTTCAAGGAATTTTACGAGATTCTAAAGTTGATCAGAATTCATTAGTTATTTTTCATTTAGATGATCATTCCGATGCAATCATTCATGCCAACCAATGGGAAAATTTTATATCTAAATCAATTGAATATGATGAAATCAATGTTTTAAAAAGAATAAACAACTGTGATATAAAAGATATATCTACTGTTATGTATACCTCAGGTACGACGGATAATCCAAAAGGGATAGTCTTCTCACAGGAAAACATTATATCAAAGAGATTTGCAAGAGCTTTAGCACTGCCCTCCTTTTCATGTGATGATGTATTCTTATGCTTTCTTCCTTTGTATCATACATTTGGAAGATACTTTGAACTATTAGGATCTATTTTTTGGGGTGCAACCTATACTTTTGCAGAATCACCATATTTTAAATCCTTGTTAAAAGACTTTCAAGTATCTAAACCATCAATCTTTATTAGCATTCCTAAGAGATGGATTCAATTAATGGAACATGCTAATTCAATTAATACAATAGATGATAATGATCAATTACAGAATGAAATATCTTCGTTAACTGGTAATAATCTAAAATTTGGATTATCAGCTGCTGGATATTTAGATCCAGATGTGTTTCATTTTTTTCAAGATAATAAAATTAATCTAATAAGTGGGTATGGTATGACTGAAGCAACTGGCGGAATTACTATGACGCCGACTGATGATTATCAACCAGATTCTGTTGGAAAACCTTTACCAGGTATTGATACAGAATTAGCCGAAGATGGCGAACTGCTTATTAGAGGACCATATGTATCATCATACTACTTTAGTAAAACAAATAACTCAACTCTAGTTAATGGATGGTTTCATACTGGTGATATATTTAAAGAGAAGAATGGTCATTTATATATTATTGATCGTAAAAAAGAAATTTATAAAAATACTAGAGGACAAACAATCTCACCTCAAAAGATAGAGAATATGTTTCAAGATTTTGATGGAGTTAGTTGTGCTTTTTTAGTTGGAGATGGTTTAGAATTTAATACTCTACTTATTTATCCTGAATATGATACACTTCCAATAGAATTCTCCAATGATAACGTTTCATCTATCCGAGAATATTATAGTTCATTAGTTCAATCTGTCAATAGTTTCCTTTCTCCATATGAACGTGTGATCAATTTTGCGATAATAAAACGCGCATTTGTAAATGATGAAGAACTAACACAAAAAGGTACATTTAAAAGAAAAGTTATAATAAAAAACTTTGATACAATTATATCTCCAATGTATCAAAAAAATTATGTCACTTTATCATATAATAAATTTCAGATTTATATACCTAATTGGCTTCTTAGAGAAAAAGGTATAAGTAAAAATGATATTCATTGGGATGGTTCTATTCTATCAATAAGAAATAATGAAAAGAATATAAAGATTCAATGGATAGAAGATAGCTTAGTTATTGGTGATTTTACATACAATACGATTGATAACATTATTGATTTACAAACTATATTAATTTGTCCACAACTATGGCTGGGAAATAATAGTTTCACAGATTTTATTGGTAAAAGCGTATTTAGAATTACCCGGTTTGAACATTCCAATTCTATTAAACTACAATTTCCATATTCTAAAAATAATTCATCAAAATCCGTTAAGGATTTAGATGGATTTGAGAGTGCTGTTGATCTATTTGAACTTCATAAATCAACATCGCAATTATATAATGGAGATCTTAATAGTCTTATAACATATAGTAGTTTATTACGATCTAATAGAGAAGAATTAAAAAAGATTGCTTTTGATATTCTTTTATCATTTCGGCAACATGAAAATGTTTCCGTTAGACTAAAAATAATGGAAACTATACTACCCGAATTATCTGGCGAATTATTCTATGAATTATTGTATGATACATTCAAAAAGTATCATAATGAAAAATTAACGAATGAATTTTCAATTAATGTAGATTTATTAAATAATGAACATTTTAAAACTATCTTATCACAACTGGGTCAATTTAGAAAGGATCTTAAATCCATTGATAAAGTCCAATTTTCATTTTTACAAATTTTATTACCAATTATAGCAGATTATGGTATTAAGCATCCAACAAAATATCTTTGGGCGAGATCAGAATTATATTGGTGGCAGATAGTAGAATGTCCAAAAAGGACATTATCACTAGCTCAAAAGGAACATTATAAGCTAATTAATGGATTTAGATCTTGGATTGGAGCAAATAGAAAATTAGCAATAAATAGAAATGATAATACAGAATACAATTGGAAAGATGTAATTACATTTGATGAACTTATTGAACCAACTCTACAAGAAACTTTACTTAAAGCAATAACAAATACAGCATTAATTAAAGAGTCAATCTTTCTTTTTTATAATCACAGGTTAATTGAATTAAATGATATAAATCCTGAAGGAATTTGGATAACATTATTAAGAAAAGATCATGGTAAAACTGTATTGCGAATACTAGTTCAAACAAAGAATGATGATTCCTATAATTTTGCAATAAATCTTAATGAAACTCATGAAAAGGAATTTATAGAAGAAGAAATTAAATGGTTAATAATTATGGGTTCATCTATCCATGGTCAAAAGTTTGTTGAAGAGTTTGGAGGTTATTGGCCAGAACACAATCTTTATACGGAAGAATATATTCCTGGTGAAACATTATCACAATATCTTGAAAGAAATAGAGACGAAATTGAAGAAAACTCCGCCCCCGATAGATGGCAGATGCGTTGGCTTCACTTTATTTGGAGTGGGACTGCAGCATATATTAATTTTTGGTGGCGCTCAGAAAAAAAGGTTCAAATTGAAAATCCTTCACCAAAGAATTTGATCATTCCTGAACATGATTATGCTTCTGGAACAAGACTAATTTCCATAACAAATAGAGAAGAAACATCGGAAGTTTCTAATCTTTTGTTCAGTATATATAAAAGTTTTATAGATGATACTGAAAATAAATATACCGGTTTAAAACGAATGGCTGATTGGGAATTAATATTCTCAGTTATTATGCAAGAAACAAAAGTAAAATATGGTATCCCATTAATTAAACAATTCAAAGATGAGGTAAATAATAATACAGATAAAAAAAGAATAGCTAAAAAATATGGGCTTACCAATAATAGAATAGATGATTTTCTCATTGAAATTGAAAATGAAGGAGTGTTAACAAAAAGGATGGTTTTTGCTGCACTAAGATATGAAAGGTGGCTTGAACTAAATCAGAATGCTACTCTAAAAGCAAGAACAACTATCTTACAAGAATTATATCAGGATTATAAACTTGGAGAACTATTAACAGAATACCCTGAAACTAGAGTGCGTTTTTTCTTGATGACTTGTTTAAAAGATTCAAATGAAAATCTAAAGAAATTATTGGGTGATCTAATTAAAGAATTACGATCTCAAAAAGTTACTGAAGATGATCTTCAAAATAGGTTACATCATATACATGAAAATATTGAAGTAACAGATGAAGAAAAGTTTTTTCTAACACATCTAGTTTTTAAGCATTTAGCTGCAGCAGACTATATAGAGTTAGTGACAATGAACGAAGGTGATAACAGCCGTATTGATCTTGTAATGCTTTGCGAAGATAAAGATGGTAATGGCTATAGAATAAGACCTCCATTTCACCCTAAGGAAATTGCACGTTTCCATTCAATCCTTATTAAATCAAATCTTGAACCTATTTTTCAAGGTGATCATGAATTTCTATTGATTTTTGATATGAAAGATAGGCTTGTGGGTGGGGTATATTGGAAACAATCTAAAAAAGACAGTATCGCCCATTTTGAATGGATTGTAATTAGATCAAAGTACAGAAAAAAAGATTTGAGTAACCGTTTAATGGATGAATTATTTAGCCGGTTAAGAAATAAAGGGATTCAATATGTTATAGCAGGTTTTTTTCAGGAAGATTTTTTCTATAAACATGGTTTTAAAATCGATCGCAATTTTGGTGGCTTAGTAAAAAATATAATAGATACTGAAAAGATAGATTTACCAGTATAACATATAATATATAATAACGCCTGTTATAGATACATACAACCATACTGGTAAAGTTATTTTCGCAATCTTCCTATGTTTTCCAATATGATCATTCCATCCACGGTACAATGTTATTAGGGCAAGAGGAATAATAATTGCGGCAAGTATAATATGAGAAATCAGAATGAAATAATAGAGGATAGGTAAGTTTCCAATATATTCCTTTGGACCACTCTTAAACCAATGATAAATAATATAACTAATTAAAAATGCAGTTGAAGTAGCAAAAGAAAGTAGCATAACGTTTTTATGCGCTTGCCTTTTTTTATTAATAATTAATATATATCCATATAATAACAATACTCCTGTTAAACCATTTAAAATTGCATTTACCTTAGGAAGACTTGTTACATCCAATGCTCCTTCTATCCCATCCGGTCTTGGACCAAGTATTAAAAAAGCAACTGCTGCAGATACAAGAACCGATACAATATAGATTATACGGAGCCAGAAGTCATCAGTTCTTGTAGATAACAAATTATTTTATTCCTTTTATTAATGAATGAATATCTCGAGTAAGATTTTCATGATCTTTAGGTTCTGTACCAGAATAATACCCTCTCAGATTTCCTTCATGATCAACTAATGCAAAACGTGTACTATGAAATACTATTTCCTCCTCATCTCCCATTTTAAACCCGTTTGCAATTAACTCCTGAATTTGTTCGTATTTTCCTGTAACAAAAGACCAAGTATTAATATCAGCATCAAATCGTTTTGCATATTTTTTTAATACTTCAGGTGTATCATAATCAGGATTAACAGTAAACGATACAAATTGTAGTTTATCTATTCCAACTAGATCGTGTTGAACTGTGCTCATGCGCTCAGTCATAATAGGACAAGGACCAGCACATGTTGTAAAAATAAAGTCAGCTAACCATACATTTCCTTTTAAATCATCAAGAGTAAATTGTTCTCCATCCTGATCAATTAAATCAAACGAAGGTACTTGACCAATAACAGGAAGTTCTTCTTCTATTTCATCTGGCTGTAAAATTACAATTAATATAATTATAATTAATAAACTGGATAAGTATACCCATGGTTTGAAAGTCATTATCACATTCCTTTATCTATTATAATAATTATCATCAAAGCTGGTAAGTACAGAACCGATGCTTTCAATATTCTAGACGCATTCTTGTAAGACTTATTGTACAACATGGGAAATGCAGATAAAAAATAATATAAAGTGATAATCAATGCTCCAAATAAATATATTTTTCCATTCATTCCTATTAGGACTGGAAGCAATGAAATAGGAAACAACAAACTTAAATGCCATAATATTTGACGTATTGTTCGTTTACCATCAGGTTCTATTACAGGTAACATTTTAAATCCAGCTTTTTCATAATCATCTTTACACATCCAAGCGATTGCAAAAAAATGAGGATGTTGCCATAAATATAATATAGCAAAAAGGATCCAAGCTCCCGAATCAATACTATTAGTTGCAGCAGCCCATCCCCCAATAGGTGGTAAGGCCCCAGGAACTGATCCCATAGATGTATTTAGCCAGGTGACTCTTTTCATTGGTGTATATATTAATACATACATAAATGCTGTTAATAATGATAAGAATCCTGTAAGAAGATTGGTTTGTACTACTAAGACTATTGTTCCAAGTATAACTATTATTATCCCAAATAATAGTGCATTCTGAGGCGATATTATTCCTGAAGGAATAGGTCTATCACATGTGCGATTCATTATCTTGTCTTGCTCACGTTCTAGGTATTGGTTCAATGCACTAGCTCCACCTGCTGAAAAAGTAGTACCTATTAATAGCCATATTAGATTACTCCATATTATTCTCCCATCTGATCCTAAATAGTATCCTAATATGCTAGTAATTAAAACCATGATCAAAATATTTGGTTTCATTAAATCAATATATGATTTAGTTATGGCTAAAAGTGATTTTAAACTGCGTTTCATCATTTATAATCTACTTTATTTGAATTAATGGTCGTACATGTATCACTATTAACGCACTAATGCCAAGTATAATTGCACCATTTAAAACATGAAAACTCGTAATTAAAGGATTCTTAACTGTCCATATTGTCATTGCACCTAAAAAGATTTGAATCAATAATAAAAGAATAATCGACAATGTTAATTTATGGACAATTGAAAATTTCAATTTTAATTGTACCAAACTGAAAGATAAATATCCAATTGATAAAGTGACAATAAATGCACCTAGTCGATGAAAATAATGAAAAATAATTTGATATAATTCGACAAACTGTAGTCCAGCATCAAAATGCATTGATTGTATAGTTTCAATCATTGATTGATTAAAAGGTGGTATAATATAGCCACCAGATAATGGGAAATCTGGTATAGCTAGTCCCGATTCCGTATGACGCATTATAGCACCAAGAATTAATTGTATATAAATAGATATGGCAACAAGATAAGCTGGGATTTTTAGATCAGGAACATCTGATAGGTTATCCAGTTTTTGTTTATCCTTTATTGATAAACTAAAAGAAATAAAAATTATCAATACAAAAAATGTCTGAGCAAGAATTGCATGAATGACAGATATATACGCAGGTAGATATAAGAGAACAGTTAAACCTCCAAATAATCCTTGTATAATCACGAGCCCTAAAGCTGAAAAGGTTAATTTTTTTAACCAAAGATCATTATCACTCAAATATACTATGATGGATAAAATCAAAGTCATAAATCCAACAACCGTTGCAATCATTCTATGTCCATGTTCATAAAATATTCCTCCAACCATATCTGAAAAAGGAAATTGGAACATTTGATATCCATATGTTGTTGGCCAATCAGGAACCGATAGACCAACTTCATGGCTTTTCACTAAAGCTCCAGCAAAAATTAATACAAGAATTGAAAACACTAGTATTTTTGATAGTACTTTAGCAATGATATGAAATGATATTGATCTTACATCCACTAAAGACATTAAATGATTTATAAAGATATAATAATAAATAAAATAGCTAAAAGGCTATTAAAGGATTATCTACCAGTCTTCTTCGTCACCCCATTCATCTTCTTCATTATCTTCAAGTAAATATTCGGCCTGTAGATTTAACCAATCATCATATTCTTCTTCAGTATCCACAGTCAGGTATCCTCTCATCCGATAATGACCAAGACCACATAATTGTGCACAGGATATTTCTAAGCCCTTACCTTCTCGCGGTGTACCAACCATCTTTTTCAAAAACTGATCAGATGTCATTGTAGCTTCAAAATGCACGGGGATACTCATCCCAGGTATTGCATCTTGCCCAACTCTTAATTCTGGAAGTTTAAAACTATGTATAACGTCTTTAGAACTTAAATCTATCCGAATCTTTTTATTAACAGGGATATGAAATTGATTGATTGTAAAAAAGTCATCAGAAGCGCCAAAACTGGATCGATCTAATCCAATAGGGTTACTTACTTCATCCACTAGTTCAGATTTTAGATTTCCAAAAACTCCATCTGGCCCTGGATAATGAATATTCCAAGCATATTGTTGAGCAACAACACGAACATGAATAATACCTTCATTAGAAGTTGGAACATCATTTACTCTATTTGCCCAGATTGGAAAGGAAAAACCTATTAATAGAATAATTTCTATTAGTGCAACAGCAACTTCAAAAACTGTAGATATATGAGACTTAACACCTACATAATTTGCCTGAGGATTTTTGGATTTTCTGAATTTGACTAAAGAAACAATAAAGAATGTTCCCCAACCAATAAATAAGATTAACATAAGCCAATGCATCAGAGCAATTGTTTCATCTATTGCCGCACCATTTGATGATATACTAATTGGTAACCCAAGGTTTCTTAGAATATCAATCATTTATAAAATTTCTCCATAAAATTATTAATCTGAAATAATTGCTTTACTCTTATTTCTTATTGAAAATATAGAAAATATTAATCCCAATAATACACTACCAATAAATGCCAAAAGAACAATAATGGCGTAATTTAAACTTTTAGAAGCTGGATCATCCGGAGCCCCATAACATGTTGCGCATGCTAATAAATAATCATTCATAATTATATAAACGGCAATAAAAATTCTATTACAATATTTAATCATAATATCTTGAATTTCTGTAGCACATTTTTACAATAAAAAATTAATCCAACTGCAATAATAAACGAAAGAATAGCAAGGACAAAAGAAAAAGATCCATTGAATGAAGGATTGTTCATTTCATACATCCCATAGCCTATTAACAAAACAATCGATATTATTATAAAAAAGATATGAAATGTCTTAAGTGATATCATCCTATTTGCGCCTGATCTATATATGTAGCCAAAGGAACAAACATTAGAATAAAGAAAAACCCTGCTGTAAGCATCAATATCCAAGTGATAAATGCTTTCTCGGAGATAAGATGCATAAAGAAACAAGCAACTAAGGACCCTTTTACAGATGCAATAACAAGAGCTAAAAATATTGACTCTCCAGAAGATAATTCAAGGTAAGATGCAGCAACGGTAACAATAGTTAATACTGCTAATGAAGCAAAAACCATCATATAAATTTTTATATGATTTTGAATATCTACATCATTTCCACTACTCATTAATACATCCTTCCTAAAGCAAATATAGAATTGGAAAAAGAAATATCCATACTAAGTCAACAAAATGCCAGTATAGTCCTACGATTTCTATTCTATTTGTAAATTGTTCTGGTTTTGAATTCCACATATTACTTCCTGGCCCCCAAAGATAAAACAGAACGATCATTCCACCTATTATATGAAGACCATGAAGACCAGTAAGAGTAAAATATATTGCATAGAATGTATTTGTACTAGGATAGATATGATGGTGAATCTTTGCACTATATTCTAAATATTTTATTACTAAGAAACATAAAGCGCAAAGCAAAGTAAGAGCCATATATAATTTATACTTTTTAAAATCATTCATTTTTAACGAAACCCAAGACATTACCATTGTCATACTAGAAGAAATCAATATCATTGTATTCAACGTTGCTAATGGAATATTTAATTCTTGTCCCCATTCATGAAATGCTCCAACATCAGCTCCTAGTCGTAAAAAAACATATGCAGAAAATAATCCACCAAATAACATTACTTCAGATGCTAAAAATAACCAAACACCTAGTTTAGCATTATATACCCCGGTATCGGGCCTTTCATCAACTGTATAAGGGATTTCCATAATTCCTATCCTTTTTTAGGCTCAGTTTGTGGAGTAAAATCTCTCTTGCGTCCAGGAACACTATATTCATATGCCTCTCTATGAACTTCAGGAAGAGTTTCAAAGTTTACATGTGGTAACGGAGGCGATGGCGCTACCCATTCTAATGTAGTAGACTCCCATGGATTATTATCTACTTTTTCTCCCCCTTTTAAGCTATAAAAAACATTAATAATAAATGGAATCTGAGAAACTCCAAGTAACCAAGCTGATACTGACATGAATTCATTCCATTGCAGAACACCTGCAGCGTGGGCATATTCCAGACCCCCATCCCAAAGTCGACGAGATACGCCTGCCAACCCTTGAATAAACATTGGCATAAAAATTCCATTCATAAATAAAAGAGAAGGCCAAAAATGTAATTGACCAAGTCGCTCATTCATTTTTCTTCCTGTAATTTTAGGATACCAAAAATAAATACCTGCAAAAAGAGCAAAGATAGTGCCAGGCGCAACAACATAATGAAAATGCCCAATAACATAGTACGTATCATGAAGATATATATCCGATGCTGCAATGCCTAAGGGCAATCCCGTTAAACCTCCTATACCAAACATTGGTAGAAATGCCAGCGCAAACAACATAGGAGTATTAAATCGAATAGAAGCACCCCAAAGCGTAATGAACAATGCTGATAATATTATAACTGAAGGGATAGAAATTATCATAGTAGTAATCTGGAAAAAAGAACTCATAGCAGTCCCCATTCCAGTTAAAAACATATGATGCGCCCATACAACAAAAGACATAAACCCAAGAAATATTACAGAGTAAACTAATGAATTATAACCCCACAGAGGCTTCCTAGTATTATTAACAATAACCTCCGAAACAATACCCATAGCTGGTAGAATTAACACATACACTTCCGGATGGGCCAAAAACCAAAATAAATGTTGCCATAACAATGGGCTACCACCTCCACTCACAGCTAAAGCTTCTCCTGATATAACTAAACCACTAGGCAAAAAGAAACTTGTACCAGCTACTCTATCCATAAGTTGAAGTACTGCAGCGGCTTCCAATGGAGGAAATGCCAATACTAGTAAAAAGGATGTGACCAACTGTGTCCAGACAAAGAAAGGCAATCTACTCCATGTTAACCCTGGTGCACGTAATTGGACTATTGTAGTAATAATATTCATGGAACCTAATAAGCTTGATGTAATTAAAAACACCATTCCAATAAGCCAAATAGTTTGTCCAACCTCAATATCTGCTAAAGGTGGATACGATGTCCAACCTGATCTAGCCGCTCCTTCTTCAGAGAAAAAACTACTCATCATTATAACTCCACCAACAAAGTAACTCCAATAACTCGCAGCATTAAGTTTAGGAAAAGCCATGTCAGGAGCACCAATTTGTAATGGGACTAAGTAATTACCAAATGCACCAACCGCTAAAGGAACAACACCAAGAAAAATCATAATCGTCCCATGCATTGCTCCCAATGAATTATAGATTTCTGGAAGTAGAATGCCATCTTCACCAAAAAATGATCCTACAAAAGGAATAGGTGTTTCAGGATACGCTAGCTGCCAACGCATCACCATCATTAAAAAGAATCCAACCATTAGAAAAAACAGTGCAGTTATACCATATTGTAAACCAATAATTTTATGGTCTGTAGACCAAATGTATTTTCGGAAAAAAGATTCTTCGTGATGAGAATGTGCGTTCATTTAATTCCTTGAATTACTTCTTTTTTGGTTTAGTAAAAGTAAAATTTTGCGTAGCTCCACTTTCATCAACAGTTAAATCAACTGTTTGAGATCCAAGCTTTTCATGCCAAGCCTCTACAACATATTTTCCAGGCGGTAAATTAGAAATAGTAAACGATCCACTATCATCTGTAACAGCAAAATATGGATGATCAAAAACACCTAAAAATGCTCCCATCCATGGATGAACATCGCATTTAACTTTAAATGGAGCTTCTACTTTATCAAATGTAACAGACATTTGTTTTTTTGATCTAGGCATAGCTTTATTGAATTCTTTGTTCACCTTAGGTAGCGCATGGATATTATGCAACGTACCATCGCTGTTTAAAATATCAAGCTGTTGCCCTACCATTACTCCTAATACATGGGGAACATACACACAACCTTTTTGATCGATGACCGCTGATTCTTTTGGAGCATCATAATTATCCGCTAATGAACCAGATTTGCTTTCCTTTACATAAACCAAAACATTTTTTACACCATTATTTTCATCAAGGATCAACCATTCTTTTCTTGGTTTTATATCACTATTTGCAACACATACAGGATCTGCATCCATTCTTAATGGCTTCATTTTTGGGGCCTTCCCATCAAATGTGATCTTCCCTTTAACATCACTAGCAAAGCCAACACTCATGCAAACGGAAATTACTAATGTTCCTATAATTTTAATTTTCACTTATCTCCTCCATGTCAATTTATATCAATTTATTTTCTAATTTATTAAGGGGAATCATAATTAAATCCAGTATTAATTACAACGCAATTTAATAATATAATAGGATATATGCATCCTATAATCATATATGTTAAAAATAAATAATTTGTTTACCATTCATCGTCTCCCCATTCATCATCTTCATCATCCGTAATAAATCCATATCCTTTATCATCCAGGTGTTCTTTTACAATAGCTGAAATATCTTCTTTACCTTTTAAGCCCCACATCCAATCAATAAGTCCATATAGCATACCTGTAGTATCCCCAACAAATGAGGCAACTTCATTTCCCCAATATTCTTTCACATCAGGAATAGGCTCATCAACTGGTATATAAGGAGCAGGCATTTTAGTTCCCGGCATAACTGTTTGAGGGTCATTAAACCAATCTATCAACCATTCTGGTCGAAGCCTGTCTTTTGTTAAAACTAAATTTGGAGCCCACGTAAGAGCATCTTGCCGTGGTTTCATTTCTCCATAAAAATGACAATTTATACACGCTCCTTCTTCTTGAATCTTTTCCCCCGCCTTATATGAATCTGACGCTTTTGAAAAATTATGCGGGTTTTCATATTTTAATGATAATCCATCTTTTGATTGGAAATATGATATTACACTATTCCATTCTTCATGTGTAAAATCATAACTAGGCATTCTCACTTGTAAGTGAGGTCGTATCATAGATATATTTTGAAACCAATTTAATAGCCATTCCGGTTGCACCTTCTGACCTTGAGTATTTAAGAGTGGCGGACTAAAACTCTGAACAATACTCATATCTTCCGAGTTTTCAGAACCTGCAATTTCTTCAAGCCACATAGCTGTTGAAGGCCAAATTGCTCCTCCTTCACCATCTAATTTATGGCAGCCTAAACAGTTATTAGTATGAACAAACCTTTCCCCTTCGGTTGTAGCTAAATATTTGGGCGTTTTTTCTGGAAGCTTAGATTCAGGTATCTCATCCTTAACAAGGCCCATTATTAATGTAACTAAACCATTAATCTCCTTATCAGTTAAACCAAAATGAGGCATTCGAGACTTATCTAGAGGATTTAATTCCTTAACAGAAAGTGTGCCATCATCATTAGGAATCAAATCAAACGTTGCGGGCTTATTTATTTTTGTATAAAACCAATCCCACTTCGTATGATGTATTTCATCATGCCAGAACGCGAAATCAAGTTTGGAAATCAATTTACTTCCTTCAAAATTTAAAGCAATTCCAATTGGCTTTCTATCTTCAAACCCTGCAATATTATGACAAGAATAACACCCATAATGACCAATAAGCTTTTCACCAGAATAGTTCAATTTCTCTTTAGTAGTCATTTTAGATAGTTTCTCATCAACTTGAGATTTTCTTAATAATTGAGAAAGAAAATCTGCAGAAATTTGATCTAACACATCATTATTTACCTGAACAACATTCATATTGTCAAAATCTTTATTTTTATCAGCTAATAAGTATGTCGTTATATCTTTAGCTTCCTGATCGGTTAGACGCAAGTTTGGCATTTTTGTACCCTCATGATAACTATATGGATTTTTTAACCAACTCACTAGCCAATCTTCATTAACCTTAGAACCTAGGTTAATCAGGTTGGGTCCTTGCTCTGAACGTAAAGCTTGAATTGTCGGATCATAACCAGGGTCAGCTTCAGGCTGGATCTGATGGCAGCCTTTACACCCAAGTGAATTTACTAGGACGCGACCTTTATCATAGTCTCCTAAATTATCAAGATTTATTGTTTCATAAGATTCTGATTTACTAAATAAATACTCTGTCATTGCTAGAGCTTCATGTTCACTTCTTTTTATATCATCAGTAGAATTGTTATTCCCTTTTTTAAAGAAATGCGGCATCCAGGTATTATGACGAAATGATCTTGGATCCATGATCCATTTATAGGTCCATTCTTTGTTTGTTTTTGATGCTAATTTATAAAGACTTGGTCCTGGTTTAGGAGCATCATCCCAACGATCAATATTATGACAGGCATAACAACCTGATTTTTCAAATACTGATAGTCCGAGACTTAATGTTTCAGCCTCTTTCAACGGCATATTGCCACTATGACATTTGTAACAACCCGCCTCAGCGTAACGTGTAGGCAACATGGGGTTTTCCCAATGATGCATAGGCTTCCAATCATGCTCTTCTTCCCATCGATGTTCAGTTTCTTTATCATTTGGACTATGAGCTGAAGAATAAAATCCAGTTCCTCTTCCACGACCTGCATGACATGAAGTACATCCAAATTCACTAATTGGATGGGATGAATTTGGACCTACCATTAAATCAAGCTTTGGATGAGTAGCATAAGGTTGTGGAGCATCTTCAAAACCCTTTTTATCTATTCCAATATGGCAAGTGACACAACGATCTACTTTTGGCATGCCCATATAAACAAGATCTTCTTCTAAATCATTAATTACAACCTGCTTCACTTCATAATAAGGGTCAATAAAATCAAGAACTGGTAAATCCCTAATAATATTACCTATCTTATTAGCAAATGTCATTGCGTCAGGATCCACTTTGGACAATTTCCTTTGCATCATATTCTTTTCACGCGCTAATGATTTTAGAGAACTATTAATTTGATTAATCTCACTTGTTATTTTTTGGCGAACATCATTTACTTGATCAATATTTATTTCAGACCGTTCTCTTATCAAAAAATATTTATCTACGCTGTCCTTAAGTGAAAAATACTTTTTTTCTATATTCGTACTTTTGCTATGTCCAAATTGACTCTTTTCATAATCATATTGAAGTACGTCAAAATCAGCTTTTGCAAATTGATATATTTGGTTATTCCTATAAAGCTCAGCCTCCATAATTGTAAGCTGATTCATAATATCATCTAACTCATCTTGACGCGCTTGCAATTGCATTTCTGATGAAGATAATTCTTCTTTAAGTGTATTGTATTCTGAATTATTCTCTAATTCCACTGACAAATTGCTAAGGTCAGCTCTAACCTTTTCAATTTCTAGTTTCCGGAATTCTTTCTGATATTTTTTCCAAGGACGTTGATAGTCATCAAAAAAAACAAGTAGCCAGACCGCTGTAAAAATAATAGATGAAATCGCAAACAAACGATTCAGCTTTAAAATATTATAATGTCTTTCCTGGCTTTCTGACATATGTTAAATAATTAAAAGTTGAAAAAATATTCAGGAATAGAAATAATGTATTTCAAATTAAATATCCAGCGTAGATACATCTTGATAGGCAAGGTTAGTGCCGTAATAATTAGAACAATAAAGATAGAGTATCTAGCTACACCTAGTTTCTCATACATGTTTTTAAGAATTGTTTTGGCTAATAATGGAGGTAATATTAGAAAGTAACCTAACGTGATAAGAATGCCCCAAATTTCACGAACTAAAATATTGCTTGGAAGACCAGTATTAAGAAATTTAATATAGATTATCTCTGATAAATTAATATTTGTTAGAGCTTCTAGCTTATGTACATCCCAATATTCAAAAGGACCAAAGAAATTCCAATTTGGACCTCTTAGTACGGTTCCAACAATTATTAATAATTGCCACAAAACGAGCCATCCAAACATATACAATGAAATGCCAAGTCTTCTACGCTTGTAGCTATAAAAACCTGAATTTTCAGGACTTCTATCTATATATGGCATTGCCATTAATGCAACGATAATTAAGCTTGGTAACACTACTCCAGCCATCCAGGGATCAAAATAGACTAACATTTCCTGAAGACCCAAAAAATACCAAGGAGCCTTTGCTGGATTTGGTGATTCCGTGGGATTAGCAGGCTCCTCAATAGGAGCAGGCAAACCAATAGACCAAACCAATAAAAATGCTGACATTATTATCAATGATATAAGTTCAATATAAACTAGATCCGGCCATACCAGAACTTTATCATTTGGAGCTTCATAAAACTCGTTTGGCTTTTGACCAGCATCTAAGCGCTCATCATTTTTATAGGCCTGATGCATGGATAGCCACGTAAAGAAAACTACAAGAAAAATCATTCCTGATATTGGAACATTATCAGGTTTTAAAACTATTTTTTGAAAATTATAATCTCCCAAACCATAAATGAAAAAAGCCGTCATTCCAATAATGGCAATAATAATTGCTTTGGTTCCCCACAAATGATGCAATCCCAATTTTCGGTGCCATTTTTCAAACCAATTTGTAGGTGGAAATACAAACGGGAATAATATTAGCACAGAAGTAAATAATATTGTAGGGTTTGATACGGTATTTACAATTTCTTTAAATGATCCCATAACTATACTGGTGTGGAGATACCGCCATCCTTTCTTACTCTCCAAAAGTGAACAGCCATAAATATCATTATAATAAATGGTAATCCAATACAATGCAATACATAGAAACGTAACAGAGCTGCTTCTCCCATGAATCGGCCACCAATTAAAATAAAACGTGCATCGCTTCCCATGGTAACAAAATTGATATCACCTATTGCCAATAATGCCGCACCTGGCCCTTCTGATCCTAAAAAGGGAGTTGCTCGAGCCATATTACCGCCAACTGTTATTGCCCATATAGCTAATTGATCCCAAGGCAATAGATAACCTGTAAAACTTAATAGTAGCGTCAACAATAGCAATATAACACCAACAGCCCAATTGAATTCTCTAGGAGGTTTATATGAACCAGTCATAAATACTCTAAACATATGCAACCAGACTGTGATTACCATTGCGTGCGCACCCCACCTATGTAATTCACGCATAATGCCAAAAGGTACTTGTTCGGCAAGATCTATAATATCAGTATACGCATATTCTATTGTTGGTCGATAATAAAACATTAATAGGATTCCAGATATTGTAAGAATAAGAAATATAAAAAAAGATAAACCTCCCATACACCAAGTAAACTTTAATTTAACAGCATGTTTCGGAAGGCGCACTGGGTGTAAATGAAGGAAAACTGAATTTAACACTGACATCATACGTTGACGTCTATTCCTTGGCACACCACCGCCTCTAAATATTGATTTCCAAACCTGAGATTCAGCAGCTTTTTCTAAAATAGATTTGTTATTTTTTTCAGACATATCTTATCTCACTATACCGTTAAAAATGCTTCCGGGTCACTCCATTGACCCTTCTCTTGTTGATATTTTTGAGTCTTATCAACTATAATTTCCCCACTATCAGCAAGAACAATTCGATATCTCTCAAGAGGCCTAGGTGCTGGACCTTCAAAATTGATTCCAGTTGCTTTAAATCCGCTTCCATGACAAGGGCATTTAAACTTTTTTGATGAAGAAAGCCAATTAGGGGTACAGCCTAAATGAGTACAAACAGTAGATAAGGCATATATACCTTGATCATTTCGAATAATCCACACACCATATTTATCTTTCCATTTCGTACTAACTTCTCCTATGATATAATCATCAGGGAATCCAGCTCGAAAGGTTTGAACAGGTTCAAAAAGCACATTTGGAAATAAAAATCTTAGAAGCATAGTAAAAAAACCACCTGTAGCAGCTACAAATGCAACCCAGCCAAAGGATAACCAAGAAAAAAAAGATCTTCTATTTAATCCTTCTGAATCTTTTGTCGTTTTACCAAGAGCCGCTGGAGATTTAGGTTCTGGAGGTTTTGTTACTGTACTTTTACCATCTGGCATACTAAATATCCTATAAATTATTGTAATACATTTCGTGCAGCTTGACGAATTTTCATATTGATATCATTATCCATCAATTCTATTAATATTTCCTTTATTTCATTATCTAATATTTGTTTACTAACAGCAATTGCTGTTAACATAGCTTGGTTCTGTTCTATTTGATCAATATTAGGAAAGGAATCTAAATATTTTCTATCCATAAGGTCTAATATTATTCTTCGCCCTTTATTATCTTTTTGCTTTGCCAAAGAAATGGCTGCATCCCATCTTACATTTGGCTCTAAATCATTCAATAATTCATATAAAGTTTTTCGAGATTGATCATTATTATAATTTCCAAGAGCTACTACTAATTGATGACGAACTCTAGCTGATGAATGGTCTGATAATTTTAATAATTTTTCTAAACTCTTTTGATTTCCAATCAATCCTAAAGAAAAGATTGCAGCACTCAATATTTCTTCATCTTCATTTATTAATGATTTTTCTAAAATATCGGCGTATCTAAAATCATTTGTTCTTCCCATTGCGAGAGCTAAATAAATCTGTATTCTATTATCTCTTTCATTCTCAGAATACTTATAGGTTGATATTAGATCATTTACAAATCTATCATCAGTTGGGATACTATTGGGGTTTGCCAAAATTTTAGATAACTCAAATGCACCCTGCCAACGCTTTGTTGTTCCTCCAATTTTTACATCCTCTAAATAATCATGGGCAGTTCTAGGCTCCAAGGTTAATACGCGTACCATAAGAAAGATCAATACGCCAAAAATTGCAATAATAAATGGAACAACAAAAAAGCTATGGATAATTACTCGAAAAACTGATTTCTTCTCTTCGGACATTTTAACTATAAAACTTTATTATCAATATAATCTGTTTTTCAAAATAGTGTGCCGCGGAAAGGACTCGAACCTTCACACCCTTACGAGCACCAGATCCTAAATCTGGCGTGTCTACCAATTCCACCACCGCGGCAACATGTTTATTTATTTAGTCGGTTAAATTAATCAAATGTTTATTGTTTGGCGAAACAAAAAAGGCAGGTTTTACCTGCCTTTAAAATAAAATATTTCATGAAAATTTACTTAACAAATATCATCTTTTTGGATTCAACATAATTATCAGATTTTAATTGATATATATACACACCAGCGCCCATTTTATTACCCATAAAATCTTTACCGTCCCACACCATCGTTTTTAAGCCAGGTGATTGAGCCTCATTTACTAACTGGTTAATCTCACGTCCAGATAAATCATATATTGTTAAGGAAACTTGTGATAGCTCAGGTATATCATATTGAATTACAGTCTTAGGATTAAAAGGGTTTGGATAATTTTGATACAGCTTATAGCGATCAGGTATAATGAATGTATCTGTTAACTCTAGGGCCACGCTTAGCATAGCATACCCTGAACCACTGACTGTTACTTCACTAGTGTTTTCATCTCGAGCAGTAACGTCACCAAAAAACACCCCTAATTGCCCTCCAAAAGTATTTTTCCTTTGTATAGTTAATTCAAATATTGGTCCAGAACCAGATGGAATAGCAGTTCCAACCGTATAGCCAAAAATAAAGCAATTACCATCTTCATCTTCACCAGTATTATCTAAGAATAATCCTCCAACATCTGAAAAACGACCCACAGGATTAACTGAGGTAACAATTAATCCATCAGGCATATCCATGAGAGTCATTTCAAAAACAGAGATTGGAACAATATTATCCAAATAAACAGGAATTGTTCTTGTTGCAGAACCAGACATAGAAAAACTAGTATCAATAGAAAAGTGCGCCATAGGAGTACCAACAAAGACACTGGAAGAAATCATCTCAGTAAACATTCCAATACTATTTGCATCTGCTACTATTTTATCAACTTCAATAGGGTACGAACTCCCTGAGGGTGTGTTTGCATCCACATACAAATAAATATCGGCAATATGCCCCATACCTGGCATAATTGGATTATTTAATGTCAAATCAGTTATGATCACGTTATAATCACTTCCATCCTGATTCCCTCCAAAATACCAATCTGAAAAATCCATATAATCAGATGAAACTACTGTAACACCAGTAATGTAACTTGCTTGACTAGATAATGAAAGTTGGATTGCTGAGACTGGTTGTGAATTACTAATCATAAGTGGCATAATAAACCCTTCACCAGGACTTACTACCATATTTGGCATTGCAAGAACTTGAGTCTCAACCGAAACTTCAAAATCTGCATCATCACCAGTCCAATTCATCTCAACACCATTATAATCTTCTATATTTGCAAAAGTAAAATCCAGATCTACATATGCTGGCTCCATACTAGCTCCTCGCACAATTACTCTACATACTGGATCACTCCCCGAAGATAATGTAACATTGCTCCCATTAGGGAATGCTGAAACTACCATCACCCCATTTGTTTCGGTTACGCTTAATGTATAATTTTGCGTCCGGTCTGTTTGTAAAACAGTTTCTGCAATGATATAGTCTGGATCATCAGATATTTCAATATAGAAAAAACCTATTTCAGCTTCATTGTTTATTGATATATCTAAAGTATCAGTATATCCTGATAAAGCAGCTCCATCAGAAATGGACAATTCAACCCACTCTACAGGAGTAGCATCAGCAATATTACTTGGACCTGACTCTGTTCCTAAAGGAGTATAATCAGTTGTTACATAATAATAATATGTCACCCCATTCATTACATCCGTATCTATGTATTCAATTTCATCTGCACCAACACTAGCAATAAGCTCATAATCTGGGCTATCAGCAGAACTACGATATAAATTATACCCAGACACATCAGGCGTTCTTCTTTGTGAGGCATTATTATTTATTGTTTTATCATTATTTGATAAATCAATAAATCCTGAATTCACAAAAAATGGCATTGATAATTCTAAATCATGATTATTAATATTAAACAAATCTTTTTCAATTGTTGGGGAATTAAGATAACTATATTCAACAATATTAAATCTCCCATCAGAAGTATTAAATGTAACACTTTCAGATGCTTCAAATTCACCGCCACTTGCAATCTCAGCTCCATTTAATAATAATCGATAATATCCTTCCCCATAACCACAACATATACCATCTCCATACGAATCATATATCGTAAAAACATGTGCTCCTGAAGGAATATTTAAATCCCAGGTATATAGTGTTTCTATATCAAGTAATTCACCTGTAAAAATACTCGCCACTACACTATCCCCATCAACATGGGTTAAATCCCAAGATGTCTCTCCTGGATAACCATCTGTTAAAATCTCAATTGTAAATGGTACAGTGGGAGGAACTGGGCCTAGCGGAGGGTTCCAGCTCAATGGCACTTCAGCATCCAAACCAGATACTGCAATTAAATTATGAGGTTCCTCCATATATCCTGGAAAAACCGTTACTTTTCCTGTATCTAATTCTGAAATCCAATATATACCACCAATACTATCCGAAACAGTTACCTCATCAAATGCAATTAAGACATCTCCTCCATACGCATTATAATTCACAAGATATCTAATATTTAATACTGGACCATCCCCTGGAGAAACATTATTATTAGATGTACTATACATTATAACCCTTGCACCCGTACCTATACCTGTACTAGAAATTGTAAAATTATCTGTACGATCCGTCGTCCAAAGACTATCAATAGATAAATTATCAGGCGTATCCAATAAGTCAAATTGTAATCCCCCAACCGTACCATTATTAACCATACTTACTTGTATATGAACAGATTCTGTTACATCACCACTATCAGAATTCATCATTAAACCTACAACATTGCCGATTGAAATCATTCCATTTGAACTTGTAGATGATAATTCACCACCAGAACTATCTGAAACAGTTAAATTAGATATTCCTAAATCAATTACAGCGGAAGGAATTGATGAGCCATTAAAATGTATGACCATAATTGTATCAGAATTTGTAGGAATAGAAGATGCATTTGCAGCATTAAACAATAAAAATCTATATCCACCTGTAGAGAGTTGGTTCATATCGGCAGTAAAACCATTAGGCGATCCATACGCGCTAACATTGAAGGGTGATATGATATCTGGATAGACCATTAAGTCAAATTGCATTCCAGAGATAGAATTGTTAGGGTTATTAATAATAACTGGCACTTCAATATCTGAAGAATACCCAGAATACTCAACATTGCCTAATGATACTGATAATTGAGCAGAAAGAATGCCAAGAGATAAAGAAATAAAAAATATAATATTTTTATTTATCATTTTTCCAATCGTTATTATTTATTTAACAAATGCTCAGCATATAGTGTTTTTACTGAACAAACCGATAACAACTTTAATTAGGTGCTGAAAGTACATACATTACTAAAATTATCCATTGTTATTATTTTTTCTTATGATCTATATCACATCATAAAAACTTTATTATTTAAGCCTGAGTATATCCGCGATTTAAATAATTCTGAAGTTTCTTGTATTTGATAGTTTCACGTTGTCCACTTGGACTAATTACCTCAACCTTCTCATTCCTACCAACTTTTTTATCTGATACAATAGGTTTTCTAGATGCTTGTTGGGGTTGATTTTGAGACTTGGCGTTTTCTTTAATAGGCGTAAAACCAAGGCCGGTAGAATCTTGATGCTTCATTTGCATATTCTTTGCTGGGCCCCCTTGCGCACTAGGCGCTTCATCCATCCCTTGAATTTTCGTTCTAAATAATCTCTGCAAAGTTATTTGAGTGGTATTCGACATCATATCTTTAAACATATAAAATCCTTCAGATTTATATTCTAACAACGGATTTTTTTGTCCATATGCTCTTAAGTTAATACCTTCTCTTAACTGATCCATCGCATAGAGATGGTCTTTCCATTTTTCATCAATAGATCTTAGTACAACAAAACGCTCAAACCCGCGCATTACATCTTCCGGTAACAATGACTCTCTTGCGGCATACACTTCCATGGCTTTATCTATAATTTTACTTTTAACATTTTCAAAATCAGTGTCTAAATCAAATTTGCTGTGATCTATATCTATCAAAAGAACTGATGAAAAATTTTGTTCTATACTTTCCCAATCCAACAGTTCATAGTTTTGATCTGAATCAATTCCTAACTCATCATCAACATAGTCATATATTAATTCAGGGATAGAATCACGTAAGTCATTACCTTTTAATGCATTATTTCTTAAATCATATACAACTTGACGTTGTTGATTCATGACATCATCATACTCTAATAGATGCTTCCGAATACCAAAATTACGACCTTCAACTTTTTTCTGAGCATTTTGTATAGCACGAGTTACCATTTTATGTGTAATTACTTCACCTTCTTCAATTCCCATACGATCCATAATTGATGCAACTCTTTCAGAATTAAATAAACGCATTAAATCATCTTCTAGACTAAGGTAAAATTGTGATGAACCAGGATCGCCTTGTCTTCCAGCTCTCCCACGTAATTGCAAATCTATTCGCCTTGATTCATGACGCTCAGTACCCAATATATGTAATCCACCTAACTCTTTAATACCCTCACCTAATTTAATATCTGTACCTCTACCAGCCATATTGGTCGCAATTGTTACAGCTCCTTTTTGGCCTGCTCGCGCAACAATTTCTGCTTCACTTTTATTCTGTTTTGCATTCAGAACATTATGTGGAATTCCGCGTTGTTTTAACATCCTTGATAGTAACTCAGAAGAATCTACAGCTATCGTACCAACTAATGTTGGCTGCCCTCTTTTAAAACAATCCGCAATTTCATCTATTACAGCAGAATATTTTTCGCGTTTAGTCTTATAAATTAGATCATCTCGATCATCTCTAACAATTTCACGGTGAGTAGGAATTACAACAACATCTAAACTATATATACTTCCTAATTCTTCAGCCTCAGTTTCAGCTGTTCCAGTCATACCAGCTAGATTATCATACATACGAAAATAATTTTGAATGGTAATTGTTGCAAGAGTCTGAGTCTCTCTTTCAATTGTTACATTTTCCTTTGCTTCTAAAGCTTGATGAAGGCCATCGCTATATCTTCGGCCAGCTAAAATTCTTCCTGTAAACTCATCAACAATCTGTACCTTTCCATCTTGAAGAACATATTCTACATCTTTTTCATATAAAGTATAGGCACGCAATAATTGACTGATATTGTGGATTCGAGAACTTTGTTCTGCATGCTCTTGATGCGCTTTTTCTTTAAGTTGTTTGTTCTCTAACGAACTCAGTTCCTTTTTCTCATCAATCTCATGCAATAATTCACCGAGGTCTGGTATAACAAACATTTCCGGGTCATTAGGTGATAGTGATTCGCGTCCTTTATCTGTGATATCTATTACATGAGTTTTTTCATCAATACTAAAATATAAGTCATCATCAACTTCATGCAACTTTTTATCTCTTATAAATTCTGATTCGACATCATGAGCGAGTTTTTTTGTTCCTTTTTCCTGAAATACCTTCATCACTTTTGGGTGTTTTGGCATTCCTCTATTTGCTTGTAAAAGTTTTAATCCAGCTTCATCTAATTTTTCATTTTCCATATAATTAACTGCATCTGTAACTAATCCTGTAATAAGAGTGTTTTGTTTTCGAATAAGATTTTGCACCATCGGCTTTAACTCTTTATATGTTTTATCAACAGGAGTATCTACGCTACCAGAGATAATCAATGGTGTTCGGGCTTCATCAATTAATACGCTATCAACTTCATCAACAATTACAAAAGCATGGTCTCTTTGCACCTGATCATCCTTAGATAAAGCCATATTATCTCGTAAATAATCAAAGCCATATTCATTATTTGTCCCATAAGTTATATCACAATCATAGGCAGCTTTTCTTTCTCTATTATCCATAGAATTCAAAATGTATCCTACAGTTAAGCCTAAGTTCTCATATACCTCACCCATCCACTCAGCATCTCTTTGAGCTAAATAGTCATTAACAGTGACTAAATGAGAACCTCTACCTGTAAGAGCATTCAAATACAAAGGCATCGTGGCTACAAGTGTTTTTCCTTCTCCTGTTTTCATCTCAGAAACTTTCCCTTGATGAAGAACAATTCCTCCTAATATCTGGACGTCATATGGTATCATTTCCCATTTAATTTCTTGATTCATAACATGATAAGTTTTTCCCATCATTCTTCTGCAAGTTTCTTTTACCATTGCAAATGCTTCAGGTAAGATTGCATTTAGCTTTTCTTGCTCTACTTTTAAAACATATTTTTTTGATTCTTCTTTATCAGCAATCTGCTCATTTGCATATTTTTTCGCTTCTTTTCTTTTATCTAAAATCTCATCTTTAAACTGTAGTGTTCTGTTTACTAGCTCTTCGTCTGATTTTAATTTTAGAGATTTATAAATTGTATTTATTTCATCAACAATGGGTAACAATACTTTTGTATCTCGGTCCGATTTCGTTCCAAAAATTTTGGTTAATATATTTTGTAACATAATATTAGTTTTAATTTTCTAATTAATCAGAATCAAGCTTGTTTTTATAAATTGAATCTAAAACACCATTTACAAAACTGGAGCTATCTTCTGTACTATAAATTTTTGCTATTTCAATTGCTTCACTAATAGATACTTTAGGTGGAATATCTTCATTAAAGTAAATTTCATTAATTGCAATCCGCATAATTAATTGATCTAGCGTTGCAACTCTTTCCAATTTCCAGTTATCTAAATTATCAGAGATTAGATCCTCTGCCCAATTTTTATTATCAACAATATTATTGTAGAGATCAGAAATGTATGATTTAGTCTCTTCATCAAAGCTATTCCTTTCAAATATATCAACCAAAACTTTAGCTTTTTCTTCTCCAGTAAGTTCATACGCATATAGTGCCCCTAAGATACTTTCTCTAGCTGTTCTACGAGGATGCATGATATTTTCTCATTATTTTAAAGGAAATAACCAACCAAAATCATCATTTATCTCTTCACGCTGAATACCAACTAATATTTCTTTTAACTTCCTTGTATAAGAACCAATTTTACCATCACAAAATGAATGAACTTCATCATTTTCAGATATAGATCCAACTGGAGTTACTGATACAGCAGTACCTGTACAAAACACTTCATCTGAATTATATAATTCTTTTAGTGTAATGTCAGCCTCAATTGTATCAAACCCTAATTTATCTTTAGCAATCTTTAATACAGAATCACGTGTTACACCATTAAGGATACTACCTCTTAATTTTGGCGTTATTAATTTTTTATCTTTTATCAAGAATAAATTTGCTGACCCAACTTCTTCTAAAAATGTATCATCTTTTGCATCTAAATAAAGTACTTCATCGAATCCTTCGCTCTTTGCCTCAGTTAGAGGATATAAAGAAGCTGAATAATTACCTATAGCCTTAGCATTGCCTATCCCTTTTGGAGCCGCACGATGAAAGTCTTTATTAATCTTAAGATTTAATGGCCTTACACCGTTCTTAAAATAAGGGCCTACAGGAGAAACAAAAATCATAAAGGTATATTCTTCAACAGGTTTTACACCAATAGCTGCAGAAGTTCCCCATACTATTGGCCTTATGTAAAGAGCTCCTTTATTACGTGGTGGAACATAATCGATATTATCCAAAACTGTTTCCTTAACAGCATTAATAAAAAAAGCGCTATCCATCTGCGGAATACATAATCGCTTTGTAGATTTAGCCATTCGCTTAGCATTTAAATCAATTCGAAATAGAACAACTCGATTATTAACTGTCCTAAATGCTTTTGTCCCTTCAAAGCATCCTTGTCCATAATTTAAAACACCAGCAGCTGGAGATAATTCAATTTTTCCATATGGAACTAGCCCACCTTCTTTCCAAGTCTCTCCATATTTACAAGTCGCCTTAAACATACTTTTGGTCTCAATTACATTAAATCCTAAGCTATCCCAATTTATTTTAATCATTAATTAATCCTCTAATAATTCTCTTGCAATTATCATTTTCTGAATTTCAGTAGTTCCTTCATAGATCTGGGTAATTTTTGCATCTCTCATTAAACGTTCTACTCCATAATCCTGCATATAACCATATCCTCCAAAAATTTGTACGCAATCGGTTGCAGCATCCATAGCTGTCTGTGACGAAAAAAGCTTTGCCATTGCTGCTTCTTTAGTAAAAGGTTTATGCATATCCTTTAATTTTGCAGCATTATGAATCAAAAGACGAGAAGCTTCAATATTTGTTCCCATAGATGATATCTTATCTTTTATGGCTCCAAAATCTGCAATAGCTCTACCAAATTGTTTTCTTTCTTTTGCATAGGATTTTGATTTATCTAAAGCAGCTTGCGCAATACCTAAAGCCTGTGATGATATTCCAATCCTACCTCCATCAAGAGTATTTAACGCAATACGGTAGCCCTCTCCTTCATCGCTAATTAAATTTTCAATTGGCACACGACAATTATCAAAATATATTTCACATGTATCTGACGAACGAATCCCTAACTTATCTTCTTTATTCCCTAATGAAATTCCATCAAGATCTTTTGGAACAATAAATGCAGAAATTCCTTTATAACCCTTTGATTGATCTGTAACAGCCATAACGATAACTAAATCAGAGTTAATACCATTAGTGACCCAGTTCTTTGTGCCATTTAATATATAATGACTTCCATCTTTTTCTGCTACAGTTTTCATGTTACTTGCATCAGAACCTGATTGGGGTTCACTTAAAGAAAAAGCACCTAATAAATCACCTTTTGCTAACCCTTTTAAAAATGTTTCATTTTGAAAATCATTTCCATAATCAACAAATGCCTGACACGCTAAACTGTTATTTACAGAAACAATAACTCCTGCAGATGCATCAATTCTTGATATCTCTTCAATAATCAATGAATAACTGATAGTATCCATTCCTGCACCATCCCATTCCTCAGGAACCATAATACCCATATATCCTAAATCACCCATCATTTTAACCTCTTGATGAGGAAACTCAGCATTATCATCTCTTTTAATTGCTCCAGGTTCTAGATGTTTAGAAGCAAATTCTTGTGCACTTCTGCGAACTAATTCTTGTTGTTCTGTTAAAATCAATTTAATCTTTCTATAATTAGTGCAGAGGCTTCTCCTCCTCCAATACATAAAGTTGCCAAACCTATAGCTTTCTCTTTCTGATGCAATGCATGAGTTAGGGTTGTCAATATTCTAGCACCACTCGCTCCAATTGGATGCCCTAATGCAATAGCACCTCCATTAATATTAACTTTCTTATAGTCTAAATTATAATCATCTATTACAGACATCGGCACTGGAGCAAATGCTTCATTGATTTCCCATAAATCGATATCATCAACTTCCATATCTGCTTTCGAAAGAACTTTCTTTATCGATTCAATTGGTGCTGTAGTAAACCATTTTGGATCATGGGCAGCAGAAGCTTGAGAAATAATACGTGCAAGAGGTTTGAAACCCAATTCTGATGCTCTGTTTTCACTCATTAATAATAAGCATGCAGCGCCATCATTAATCTTTGAAGCATTAGCAGCAGTTATAGAACCATCTTCTTCAAAAACTGGTTTTAATGTATCCATTTTTTCAAAGTTCACTTTTTCGGGTTCTTCATCATTATTAAATGTAACAGTATTATTTTTATTTTTTATGTCTATAGATATTATTTCATTATTAAATGCACCTTTTTTTTGAGCATCAATTGCCCTTTGATAAGATTCTTTTGCGAAATCGTTTTGATCGCTGATGCTATAATTTCTATCTCTTGCACAAATTTCTGCACAACTACCCATATGCATATCATTATATACATCCCATAATCCATCAGTTATCATACTATCAATTAAATCTCCATGACCTAATCTATAACCATTTCTAGCTTTTGGGATTAAATACGGAGCTTGGCTCATATTTTCAAAACCACCAGCTATAATTACATTAGCATCTTTAACTTGAATTGCTTGTGCGGCTAACATTACTGCCTTTAATCCTGATCCACACATCTTATTTATAGTAAGGCATTCTACAGTATCAGGCAACCCGGAAGCAAGTGCAGCTTGTCGAGCAGGAGCTTGCCCTATGCCTGCAGAAAGCACATTGCCCATAATAACCTCATCAATAAGCAAGCAATCGATCATGGTTTCCTCTAAGATTTTTGATATAACTAAAGATCCCAATTTTGTAGCCGGGACTGAAGAAATAGCTCCCTGGAACGATCCTATTGGTGACCGTTTAGCTGAAACAATAACTACACTATTTTGCTTGATCATTGTTATTTAATCTATATTACTTTCATAGTTATTAAGTTAAATCTCTTACTTAGTCCTTATTGATTTATCATAAGCAAGAATAATATCTTTAACTAACTTATGCCTAACAACATCACTCTCCGTTAACTTTACTAATCCTATACCATCAATTCCTTTAAGAACTTTTACTACTTGTATTAGTCCAGAATCCGTTTTCATTGGTAAGTCAATTTGTGTTATATCACCTGTAATAATTGCTTTTGAATTAACACCTAATCTTGTTAAAAACATTTTCATTTGCATCGGGGTTGCATTTTGAGCTTCATCTAGTATCATAAATGCATTATTTAATGTTCTACCTCTCATATATGCTAAAGGAATAATCTCAATTGTTCCATCAGATAAAACCCTTTTTAATTTAGGTTTTGGCATTATATCGTTTAATGCATCATAAAGCGGGGTGAGATATGGATCTACCTTCTCTTTTAAATCCCCAGGTAAAAAACCTAAACTTTCACCAGCTTCTACAGCAGGACGGCATAATACAATACGATCAACATCACTATTTTCAAGAGCAGCAATTGCAAATGCAACGGCTATATATGTTTTACCGGTTCCTGCAGGACCAACACTCAAAACTATATCATTACTATTCACTGTATCTATATATGTATGCTGACCTTCTGAGCGGGCAACAATAGCACCTTTTCTTCCATAATGGATTACTTCTTTAGGAAGTTGATTATTATGCCCATTATCAATAGATATAATATCAATTAATTGTTTTACATCTTTTAAATTAATAGAACCCTTTCTACCTAAAGTTTGTTTCATCTCATGTATAATTTCTTTTGCAAGAGGAATCTTACTCTTATCTCCAGAAATTTTTATTGTATCATTTCTGATAACAGTTTTAACTCCAAATGAGTCTTCTATTATCTTTAAATGAGAATCTGCTGGTCCAAACAGTACAGCTAAGTCTAGACCTCTAATATCAATTGTCTTATCCATCTTGTAAAATTAAATATTAATTTATGTCATAAATATTATTATCCATTATTAATTAATCCCTTGTTTAAATAATTTTAGTATAATAGAAACCCATTAAAATGAAGAATTTATATATAGTTACAATTTTTATAATTATGCTGATTAATTGTAGTTATTTACCTACAAAATCAAATACCAATAAAATGAATGCAACCTCCCTTATTAATCAGGGAAATGCATATTGGGGAAAAAGAGCTAACCATAAAAGTGCAAAATTAGCAGTATTATTTTATAAAAAGGCTTTCGAACTAAATAAGGCAGATTTAAATCTAGCCGCAGCTCTTAGTGAAGCATATTTTTTTCAAGCACATTACCTTGAATCAGATTTAAGCAAGCGCGATAATTTGCTCTTGAAGGGTGCCGAATCAGCATTGAAAGGCTTCGAAAATTCCAAGTACTTTCAAACATTTTTAGATACAACAAAATTTGAAATCAATAAAATTAAATTAGAAGCAATTAAGAAAGCTCCAATTGAAACAATTGGCGTTCTATTTTGGTGGGCTACTAATCACGGAAAATTTTTAATTAATAAACCAGTTATTGATAGAATAAATTCAAGGGAAATACTTGAGGTTGCAATGCATCGAATTTCTACATTGGATGGAGATTATTATTATGGTGGTCCTGCAAGATTTTTTGGTATGTTTTATTCTAGGTTGCCTGGCGTACCTCTCGAAAGGGCAAGATTGAATTTTGATCAATCTTTATTAGATAATCCCAACTTTTTTGGCACAAGGTTTTTAAGGGCACGATACTACCATACTAAATTAGGAAATCGTGAATTGTTTGAAGAAGATTTACAATTTATTATTAATGGAGACCCATCATTGTTGCCAGATGCTATGCCTGAGAATCTTTTTGAACAAGAAAAAGCTGAACAGTTATTACGTGATGCTATTATTCTTTTTGAATGACTTAGTCAACATCATTCGTATAATTCAATTATATTGGATATTGAATCTATATTTGATTCTATTAATTTTCTAATATTCAAATTCGACAAATCTATAATATTCATATGATCAGAAACAATTTTTAAGATTTTAATTTTAGATATGTTATAATATTTTATTGAAATATCAGTGATTACTGCTGCTTCCATATCGACTAATTCTCTATAAATATTATTATCATTTTTATTAATATTCTTTTCTACAGTTATTAAACCAATTTTATCAATATTGATTTTATCTTTTACAGGAAAAGAATATTCATTGTTAGAAAATTCACTAGTTAATTTCTCTATATAATACATATTACCTATTTTAGTAGAATGAGGATTTCCTCCTGCAATACCAATATTTATTAATATACTATTAGGGTTATATATTCTTTTAAGATAAATAGGCAATGTATCTGATACTTTTTTTCTACCTACTCCCGTTATTAAAAGACTATATTTATTATTCGCATAAACTTTTAAATCAGATTGTTTTGTGTCTCTTGATAAATTATAAAAATCTATAATTGGACTAGCCTCATCCCGTAAAGCCGTAATAATAATTTTATTTTCCATTAATATTTATTTCTTAAACAATAAACCAAATGAATATCCAATAATATTTATAAAAATATCCATTATCTTATTCATTATAGTTTCTATTGCAAAGCTAAATGGAATAAATAGTTCAATTATTTCCCATCCAATAGATAAAAATAAAAATAATGGCCAGCTTTTATTAAAATATTTTCCATAGATAAACCAAATTATAAAATGGATAATTGAATAATAATTAATGAAAGTCATAATATCAGTCAAGCATCACAAAAGACGCATTGAATAGGAATCATTTTTTAATTTGAATTCCTAAATCCTTTAACTGATCACTGGAAACAGAGCTTGGTGCCCCATCCATTAATGACATCGCAGAAGTAGTTTTAGGAAATGCAATAACATCTCTTATATTACTAGTACCAGCTAGTAACATAACTAATCGATCAAATCCAAATGCTATACCACCATGAGGTGGAGTACCATATTTAAGTGCATCTATAAAAAATCCAAATCTTTCTTTTGCTTCTTTTTTATCGATTCCTAAAATATCAAAAATTGCTTTTTGCTGTTCAGAATTATGAATTCTTATTGAACCGCCTGCTACTTCATAACCATTAATTATTAAATCATATTGTTTAGAAGGAATAGCTTCAGGCGAATCTTTCAACTCCTTTAAGTCATTAGACTTTGGCTGCGTAAAAGGGTGTTGAAGGGAATGGTAACGTTTATCTTCCTCATTATATTCAAACATAGGGAAGTCTGTTATCCAAACTGGTTTGAATTCTGTTGATTCTACATATCCTTCTTTTCTAGCAATTTCAATACGCAGTGCGCCTAATGATAATTGAGTTATTTTAATTTTGTCACCAATAACAAATAGAATATCTCCATCATTTATATTAAAATTATTTCTAATTTCTATCTGCAAATCATCATGAAAAAACTTGGAAATACCTCCATTAAATTTCCCTTCATCAGCTTTCATCCACGCCAAACCTTTGGCTTTATATCTCTTTACATGTTCAGTTAAATGATCAATTTCTTTTCGAGAGTATTTAGCTCCATCTGGAATAACAATTCCCATAACAGATTCCACTGAATTAAATGCTTTGAAATCGCTTTTATCAGAAAAAGGTTTAAAATTGTTCAACAATAAATCATAACGTAAATCTGGACAATCTGTTCCATACTTAGACATTGCATCAGCATAAGTCATTTTTGGAAAGGGATCCAATAAATCAATATTTTTTACTACTTTAAAAATGGTCCTTGTTAATTCCTCGCATTTTCTCATTACATCATTTTCATCTACGAAAGACATCTCTATATCTATTTGGGTAAATTCAGGTTGACGATCAGCCCTAAGGTCTTCATCTCGGAAACATTTTACTATTTGAAAATATCTATCAAATCCAGAAATCATTAAAAGTTGCTTATACATCTGGGGAGATTGTGGTAAAGCATAAAATTTTCCATTATGTATTCTACTAGGGACTAAATAATCTCGAGCCCCTTCAGGAGTGGACTTCATAAGTATAGGTGTTTCGATTTCTAAAAAGTCATTATTTGAAAGAAAAGTTCGTACTACTTGATAGGTTCTATGTCGAACTTCTATATTATCCTGTAATTCATTTGTTCTTAATTCTAAGAATCGATACTTTAATCTAAAATCTTCTTCTGCGCTGTTACGATCTGTAATCATAAAGGGAAGAGGCGCTGATTCATTCAAAATCTCATGATCGGAAATAAAAACTTCAACCTTACCTGTTGCTATATTTGGGTTTATAGCATTTTTATCCCTTTCCTGCACTACACCCATTACTGAAAGGATATCTTCCATAGATAATTTTTTAACTAATTCAAAATCTCCCTTAAAACTATCCTGATTATAAACAATCTGTGTTTTGCCATATCGATCTCTTATATCTACAAATACAACTTGACCGTGAAACCGAACAGCATTTACCCATCCACTTAATGACACTTTTTCATTAATATTAGCAGACGTTAACTCACCACATGTATGCGTTCTTCTATTCATAGTTGTTAATAAAAAAAAACCGCCTAAATTTACGGGCGGTTGATCGATAATTATATCTCAAATTATCTTTTTGCAACTCGCAATCGATTTAATGCCCTAGATAACGAATTTTCCATACGAACTTCATCAAAGTCTTTTTCATTTCTTTTATTCTTACGTTCATTGGCTCTTTGAAACGCAGATTCAGCCCTGGAAATATCAATATCTGATGATAATTCAATCGTTTCAACTAATAAACATACTTCATTTTCATTGATTTCTGCAAAACCACCACTTGTTGAATAAAATTTAGTATCAGATTTACTTTGAATCATAATTTCTCCAATATCAAGGCTAAATATACCATCCTGATGATTGGCCATTATCCCAAAAGAGCCATCAATCCCAGGACATCGAAGGTAATTAACTTCAATTACATCAAGATTTTGCATTGGGGTTACTATATCTAAATTATAATGAGTCATTAAGCTGCTAATTTTTTACCTTTTTCAATTGCCTCATCAATTGTACCAACATATGAAAAGGCATTTTCTGGATGTTCATCAACATCTCCATTCAAAATAGCTGTAAAGCCAGCAATTGTATCTTCAAGCTCAACATACCTGCCTTCAACATTGGTAAATTGCTCTGCCACAAAAAACGGCTGCGACATAAACCTTTGAATTTTTCTTGCTCTAGATACTGAAAGTTTATCATCATCTGATAATTCATCCATACCTAAGATTGCAATTATATCTTGTAGATCCTTGTATTTTTGAAGAATATTTTGAACTTCACGTGCAATATTATAATGATTATCGCCTATTACACGAGGATCTAGTATTCTAGAAGTTGATGCTAATGGGTCAACAGCAGGATAGATACCTAATTCAGCTATTTTTCTTTCTAAAACTGAAGTTGCATCCAAATGAGCAAAAGCTGTAGCAGGCGCTGGATCAGTTAAATCATCTGCTGGAACATAAACAGCTTGAACAGAAGTAATAGATCCATTCTTGGTAGAAGTAATTCTTTCTTGCAAATCACCCATTTCAGTTCCAAGAGTAGGTTGATAACCAACAGCAGAAGGCATTCTTCCTAATAGCGCAGATACTTCTGATCCTGCTTGTGTAAATCGAAAAATATTATCTATAAATAATAATACATCTTTTCCTTCATCATCTCTAAAATACTCAGCCATTGTTAAACCACTAAGCGCTACTCTTAGCCTTGCGCCAGGCGGCTCATTCATTTGTCCAAAAACCATAGTGGTTTTTTCAATTACTCCTGATTCGGTCATCTCATTATATAAATCATTGCCTTCTCTCGTTCTTTCTCCTACGCCAGCAAAAACAGAGTAGCCACCATGTTCAGTAGCAATATTTCTAATCAATTCTTGAATTAATACAGTCTTCCCAACACCTGCTCCACCAAATAGACCTGTCTTCCCTCCTTTTGTATAAGGCTCCATCATATCTACAACTTTAATACCAGTTACTAACATTTCTGTTGAGGTTGATAAATCTTCATGCTTAGGGGCTGAACGATGAATTGGATATTCTTTCTCTGCTGAAACTTTACCTTTCCCATCAATTACATTACCTGTAACATCAAATAACCTTCCTAATGTTTCTGGGCCTACAGGAACTGAAATTGGTTTACCCGTATCTTTAACAGCAACACCCCTAACTAATCCATCTGTTGAATCCATTGCGACTGTACGAACAATTGAATCGCCAAGATGCTGAGCAACTTCTAAAATTAAATCCCCTTCATTATCTCTTTCTACATTTAATGCGTTCATTATTTTAGGTAAGTTTCCATCTTCAAAAGTCACATCAACTACTGCGCCCATTATTTGAGATATTTTTCCAATATTTGCCATAAGTATTCCTTTATTACTTCAATGCTTCCGCTCCGCCAACTATTTCCAGCATTTCTTTCGTAATTGACGCTTGTCGAGCTTTATTAAATTCGAGTGTTAAATTTTTAATCATATCCTCAGCATTATCTGTCGCATTTTCCATTGCAACCATACGAGCAGCTTGTTCACTAGCATAAGATTCTAATAAATATTTCCACATTTGAACATTTAAATGTCTAGGGATTAATGATTTAGTTAATTTTTCTTTTGACGGCTCATAAAGCCTATCCGCATTAGAGGGATTATCCTCTTGTTTATATTCTAAGGGAAGCAAACGCTCGGATTGAATAGTTTGAGTCGCAACATTTACAAATTCATTATAACAAACGTGGATTTCATCAACGTTTTTGCTAATAAAATGACTAATAATGTTTTCACCAATCTTTATTGCATGTTGGAAATCTAAATCATTCCAAAACTCTAAATGCGATTCAATAATATTATAATCTCTTCTAGTGAAATAGTCTCTAGCTTTTTTCCCAATACAAAATAAATCAACATTTTCCTTGCCAATCTCATTAATCTCTATCTCTACTTTTTTAAAAACATTGGTATTGAATGAACCTGCCAAACCTCTATCAGACGCAACAATAACGTACCCAACTCTTTGAATAGGTCTAATATCTAATAATGGCAAAAGAAATCGATCAACATCTGGTAATAAATGATGAATAACATCCACTAAACGATTAGTATAAGGTCGTGCTTGTTCCATTCTTTCCTGAGCTTTACGCATTTTAGCAGCGGCAACCAACTTCATTGCTTTAGTAACCTTTTGGATACTTCGTACAGATTTAATTCTGTCACGTATATCTTTTAGATTTGCCATACAATACTAAGCTATAAATCCTTCTTTAAATTGATTAATTGATTTATCTAAAATATCAGATAATTCTTCCGACATTACACCTTCAGTCCTCAATACCTCTAATTCTTTAGAGTTATTTGCATCTAAATAATCAAATAAAGCAGATTCAAATTCAGAAACTTTTTCTAAAGGGATATCATCTAAATGACCTTTTGTTCCTGCAAATATAATTGCTATTTGCTTATCAATATTCATCGGTGAATACTGTTTTTGTTTTAGTATTTCTACCATACGCTCACCACGCGTTAACTGCGCAAGAGTACTTTTATCTAAATCAGATCCAAATTTTGCAAATGCTTCAAGTTCTCTAAATTGAGCTAAATCCAATCTTAACGTTCCAGCAATAGCTTTCATCGCCTTCACTTGAGCATTACCGCCAACGCGTGAAACAGATAAACCAACATCAATTGCTGGACGAACACCAGAATTAAATAAATTAGTTTCAAGATAAATCTGTCCATCAGTTATAGATATAACATTAGTAGGAATATATGCAGCAACATCACCTTCTTGCGTTTCAATAATTGGAAGCGCTGTCAGGGACCCGCCTCCAAGATCTTCAGATAATTTTGATGCACGCTCAAGTAATCTGCTATGGAGATAGAAAACATCGCCAGGGTACGCCTCACGACCTGGTGGCCTACGTAAGACTAAAGACATCTGACGATATGCTACAGCTTGTTTAGATAAATCATCATAAATAATGAGCGCATGTTTTCCATTATCTCTAAAGTATTCCCCCATTGCACAACCTGAATAGGGCGCTATAAATTGTAATGGTGCAGCATCAGATGCGTTTGCAGCAACTACTGTTGTGTATTCCATTGCTCCCGCTTCTTCAAGCTCAGATACAATAGATGCTACGGTTGATGCTTTCTGGCCAATTGCTACATAAATACAATAAACTGGATCACCCGCTTCATGAGCATATTTCTGATTGATAATGGTATCTACAGCTATTGCTGTTTTTCCTGTTTGACGATCACCAATAATCAGCTCCCTTTGCCCTCGACCAATCGGAACCATGCTGTCAATTGGCTTAATACCCGTCTGAAGTGGTTGTTTAACCGGATGGCGAGCCATTACACCAAGCGCTTTTCTTTCTATCGGAAGTGAATCTTTTGAATCAATGGATCCTTTTCCATCCATCGCTTGTCCTAAAGGATCAACAACACGCCCTACCATTACATCTCCAACAGGTACCTCAACAACACGACCAGTTCGTTTTGCTAAATCACCTTCTTTCACTAAACTGCTATCACCAAATAATACAAGGCCAACATTATCTTCTTCTAAATTCAATGCCATTCCGAATGTATCATTAGGTAATTCAACTAATTCTGAACTCATAATATTTTCCAAGCCAGAGACTCTAGCAACACCATCTCCAACTGAAATAATTTCGCCTACTTCACTGACATCAACTGCACCTTCAAATTTTGCAATTTGCTCTTTTAACAATGCCGTAATGTTATCTGTATTAATATCCATAATTTCCCTTAAATAAATTATTATTGAAGTAAATCTTTCCTAAGATTTTCCATTTTTGTTTTTATTGAAGCATCTAGAAAAATATTATCAATTCTCAGCTTCAACCCTCCTATTAAAGAAGAATCTGTTACTGTAGTTAATTCAGTATTTTTACCAATAATTTTTTCTATCTGCAGTTGCAAATTATCTTTTTCTTCATTAGATAATTCATCTGTTGTATGAGCTGTAACTGTTACAATTTTTAATTCATCCTTAACTAAAGAAGTAAAATAAAATGAAAAATTTCTAAAGAACATCATCGGATTATCTCCAGCATGCATACTAATTAATTCCTGGATTATGGGATGAACTGCATCTTTAAAGACAGAATAAATTAATTCGACTTTTTGATTTTTAGAGAATCGTTTTGATTGAAGAAAACCACGTAATTGAGCATTATCTTTTAAAAGTTGATTAGTAAAATCAATCGATTTTTGAACATCTTCTACTGCATTTAATTCTTTGGATATTTTCATAACCACAGATGCAATATATTTAGTTCTTTCCTTATGCTTCATACCCTTTGATATTCTTTAATGATTCTTTAATCAAGGATTTATTATCTTCTTCATTAAGATTCTTTTTAACCAATTTCTCTGCTATAGATAAAGATAGTCCTACCACTTCTCCTTTTATTTCAGTAATTGCTTTTTCCTTTTCCATTTTAATTTGCTCTTTGGCATCATCTAGGCTTGCTGCCGCCATTTCTTTTGCTTTAAGTAAAGTGCTTTCTTTTAATTGATCAGCAGCTTTTTTCCCTTCGCTAACAATGCCTTGAGCTTCAGATCTAGCTTTAGCGATTATTTCATCTCCCTCCGAAGTAAGGCGGTCAAGTTCTTTTCGAGCTTTTTCCGCATCTTCAAGTGATTTTGCAATTTCATTTTCCCTTTTATCCAACACATTTAACAATGGTTTCCAAGCGAACTTAGATAGCAATCCGAGAAGAATTAAAAACGTAATAATAGTCCAGACAAATAAACCGGGATCTAATTGTACTAATGGATTATCCACAATAATCTCCTTTACTATTAATTACTTTCTAATTATTTCATTAAAACAATTAAAAGAACAAATACTTCAGCTAGAATAGCAACACCTTCAAGTAAGAATAAAGGCAAGTTTACAGCAGCTGTTATTTTATCTGCTGCTTCAGGTTGCCTTGCGATTCCATCTGCTGCTGCCGCTGCAAAACGACCAATTCCTAAACCAGCACCTACAACAATTATACCTAGACCAATTGCGGCCCCAAAATAATGAAGAACTTCCATTATTTTACCTCTCTTTCATTTTAGTTAATGATGAACATTAATAGCCATGCCAATAAACACAGCCGATAAAAGCGTGAAAACATACGCTTGTACAATTACAACAATTATTTCTAATCCCGAAATTGCTGCAGCCATAGGAACAGAAATAATGGCAACACCAATTCCGGCAAATACACTATGAAACATATCAGCAAAAATAGCCATAAATGATAAAATCGCTAATAATGCTATATGACCTCCTGTCATATTAGCAGCTAGTCGCATAGTAAGAGCAAACGGCTTTACAAACATTCCTATAATCTCTATAGGAATAAGAATAACATATACAAAACCTGGAAGTCCATGCGGAACAAGATTCTTCCAATGTTGAATAAATCCATGTGCACGAACTCCAGCAATAATTATAGAAAAAAAAGTAATCATTGCTAAAGCCGCTGTCACATTAAAATTCCCAGTAGCAGTAGGACCTCCATGAAGTAGCCCATTTATAAAATTATGACTATCATTTATAGGAACATGCAACACAAACCTATTGACGACTCCTAATAAATCAAAGATAGGTACCATACCAATTGCATTGGCAAAGAAAATAAAGAATAAGAAAGTTAGGATAAGTGGAGACCAATTATTAACCCATTTTGGACCAACATTTGGCTTAACAATTGTATCGCGAACAAAAGTTACTACAATTTCTAATAAATTAATTAGGCCAGAAGGAATCATAGTTTTCTTTTTAATAAATTGTTGAACCGGTAAGATAACAAATAATGCAATAGAGACCACTACCACCCATAGCATTAATACATGTTTAGTTACAGACATATCTATATTAAATAAATGTGGTAAATGAAAAATAGGATGATGAATATCTGAATTTGAAACATGGTGAATAATGTTATCACCAACTTGTTCCATCACACTTTGCGCTTCATGCCCGCTAGAACTACCTAACATATAATTTTCTAACTATAATTATTTATTATTTATAAATGATCTTACAATATAAGCTTCTGTTAAATGAAGCATTAAATAATAGCCCGTGAAACTAATAATAAATGGTGTGGGATTAAAAGATATAAAACTAAAAATAGCTACTATAATAATTCCATAAAGGATCATTTTTGTAATCATAGCAATACTAAGATATTTTGTGATATTAAAAGAAAACTTTAAGTAGATAATTTGGGTCATTAAAACAGATAATAAAAAAATTGACCATGGAAAAATCATCCCTAAAAAAATATCCCTACTAATTTCAGGAAGAACTGAGCTTAATAACCCCCAAGTACCAAAGCATATCATGCTAATATAAATAACTAATTTTATCAATTATTTCGACCAAATTGTTTTTGCTAATTGATAGAAGCCTATCACTAACCCAATAATTAGCCCTAATAAAGTAAACCAAGGTATGGTTTCATATCGATTATCAAAATAAAAACCAATCATACAAAAAATAATGACTGCGGCTATTAAAACATATGATGCAGATGCTGCTGGAGCAGATTGTAATAGATATTTCTGTAAATAATAAAGAAAGTTTTTATTAGAACTTTCTTTTAATTCAGGCATTTGGATCAGATGGGGAGGAAGCCATTGTAAACCTAGGCTTTAAGTCTTCTTTCTTAGAAGGATCTATAACATTTTCTTTATTTCCAATAACACTACATGAACCTTGAAATTGAGCTCCATCTTCAATTATTAGACTACTGTAAATTAAATCACCAGTTATTTCAGATTTAGCACCCAAAATAATTTTATTCGTTACTGTAATATCTCCTTTAATATTACCACCAATATGAGCATCGCTTGCTTGAACATTGCCAAAAACCTGACCAGAAATAGTAATTCGCAGAGAGCCATCCGTATGAATATCGCCTAATACTTTACCATAAATGATAATTCCACCCTTTAAAGTAATTGGCCCATTAACGACAGCTCCAGCACCAATCATTGTTTGGACATTTTTAAAATCTATTTTAGCCATTTTATTCTACACTTAGGTTTTTCTCATTGTACTCAGGGAAGAAATTCAATGGATCCAGAGGATTCGACCCTTCCCAAACTTCGAAATGTAAATGTGGTCCAGAAGAAATACCAGTATTTCCTGCAAGTGAAATAACATCTCCTCGATTCACAATATCTCGTTTATCTACAAGATTTACTTGATTATGGCCATAAAATGTAAAATAATCATTTCCATGATAAATAATTACCATATTACCTAGATCAGTAGACCAACCAGAAAAAATTACCAATCCTGAAGCAGAAGCGACAACAGGGTCACCCTCTTTAACGGAAATATCTATACCATAATGATTGCTTTTCCAAATATGAGGTCGCATAATCATTCGTTGAGTTATATAACCATCAATAGGTGCTTTTGTTGGAATATTGAATATTTGATTTGTTGAATATTGATTATTTACCATAGAAGTTTCACTCAAGCTATCTAATCCATTTTGAAAAGAAGATATATCAACTTCTGATCCAAGATTCTTCCTTAATAACTCATCCATTTGCTGTAAGCGCTGTAAATCCTGGAAAAGGTCCATTACTTTTACTCGCTCCATCGCCAATTTATTATAATCCTCTTTCATCTTTTGATACTCTGCTGATTTTGGAATAAAAAAATATCCTGCAAGAATAATAATACTGACAAAAGAAATTGTAATTATTGCAAATATATAAAGCCAACTCCTATTGAAAGAAAAACTTTTCCCTTCAGTCTCATTATCTGGAATAAGTAAAACAGTATATTTAGAAGGCTTCATCTAACAACTATCCAATGGACCGAAGTAAATCTAAAATTCTATCAAAATCATCATCAGAAAAGAAATGAATTTCAATATCTCCGCCATTTTTTGAATATTGAATTTCTACCTTAGTACCTAGTATTGTGATTAATTCGTCTTCTACCATTTTTACAGGAGAACTAGCTTTCTTTACTTTTTTAGATGAAATTTTAACCTTCCCAGTTGATTTTCCCTTTGCAATAGCTTCTGCTGCTCTAACACTAAGTTTTTTTGTAACTATCAAGTTGTATAGCTTGTTCATACCAGTGATAGTATTCATCATTAATATAGCACGACCATGTCCTGCGGAAATTGTCTGACTGCGCAAACTATTTATTATTTTCCTTGGTAATTTTAATAATCGCAATGTATTTGAAATTGTCACACGTTTTTTTCCAACTGCCTTGGCTATACTATCCTGCGAGTGATTAAATTTACTTTGTAATAGCGCATAACCTTCCGCTTCATCGATAGGGTTTAGATTTTCACGTTGAATATTTTCTATCAAAGCAATTTCCATTAATTCAGATTCATTAGATATAGATACTATATAACCTGGAATAGCCTTTAACCCTGCTAACTTAGATGCTCTTAGACGCCTCTCACCTGCAATTAATATATATTTTCCATTATCCTCTTGAACAGTAATTGGAGTAATTATGCCTTTTGCTTTTATAGATGAGATTAAATCTCGAAGGCTCTTCTCATCCAAACCATCTTTTCTAGGTTGTAATGGATTGGAAGCTATATCTTTAACAGGTATATCCATTACTCCCGATTTTATTGAAGGGTTATCAGCTGGCCCGTGGATTAATGCTTCTAACCCTCTACCTAAGCGTTTAGTGGCCATTATCAATTATCTCCTCAATTAATTGCATATAATCTTGTGTCCCTACTGAATTTGCATCATATAATAAAGCAGGCTTCCCATAGCTAGGAGCTTCGCCAAGCCGCACATTCCTATGGATGACTGTTTCAAATAACTTATCACCAAAATAACTCTTTACTTCTTCTAAAACTTGCTTGGACAAATTTAATCTTCCATCAAACATTGTAATTAAAACTCCTGCGATATTTAATTGCTTATTTAAATGTTGTTGAACTAAACGAATAGTATTTAATAGCTGCCCTAATCCTTCTAATGCATAATACTCTGCTTGGATCGGGATAATTAAGTTATCTGCTGCAGTTAAACAATTTAATGTCAATAATCCAAGAGATGGAGGACAATCTATTATAATGTAATCATAGTTTTTTTTAATTGTTTTTAAAGCTTTTTTTAGCTCTAATTCTCTAGCTATGACACTGACCAACTCGATTTCTGCTCCAACTAGATCATTTGTTGATAATACTATATCTAAATATTCAAATGAAGTTTTTGAAATAACATCTTTAATTGGGGTTTGATTTACTAGTGTATCATAAACCGTATATCCAGAATCTTTTTTGATTATTTCACTAACACCTGTAGAAGCATTTGCTTGAGGATCCATATCAAGAAGTAGTGTGCTGAACTCACTAACAGCAAGGCTTGCAGCAATATTTACAGATGAAGTTGTTTTACCAACTCCTCCTTTTTGATTTGTCAATGCAATTATTTTGGTCATAATTATAATTAAGGAATATATTTATATACCTACAAAACAAGAGTAATTTAATTTCGTAATAAAAGTTTAACAAGTAGGTTGCTAGATATATTATTAAACTTTTAATACGTTTATATATATATTTTTTAAAATGATATAATTAATACAATATTTTATGTTCAAATTGTAAGTCAATATGAAGGCATTAGTAAAAAAATATCCAAAACATGGCCTTTCCATAGAAGAAATGCCAATTCCTGAATTGGGAACAAATGATATGTTAATCAAAGTTCAAAAAACTGCGATTTGCGGAACAGATGTTCATATTTATCAATGGGATAAATGGGCTCAGAAGAATATTAATACTCCTATAATCATTGGACATGAATTCATGGGAGTAGTTGAAAATATTGGTAGCGGTGTAACTCATTATAAAATAGGCGATATAGTTTCTGGAGAGGGACATATTACCTGTGGGTATTGTCGAAATTGTCGTGCTGGCATGCGGCATTTATGTCATAGAACCATTGGAATAGGAATTGATCGCGGTGGAGCATTCGCAGAATATTTATCTTTACCAGAAAGCAATATTTGGCCTGTACATAAAGATATAAATATAGATATAGCATCGTGTTTTGATCCCTTAGGCAATGCCGTCCATTGTGCTCTCAGCTATTCAATGGTTGCTGAGGATGTCTTAATAACAGGTGCAGGACCTATCGGATGTATGGCTACTTCTATATGTAAAATATTGGGCGCAAGAAATGTAGTCGTTACTGATAGCAATAGTTTCCGATTAGAAATTGCAGAAAAAATGGGTGCCGATAAAACTATAAATATAACTAAAGAAAAGATTGAAGATTGTTTTGAAGGATTAAGGATATCAAACGGTTTTGATATTGGACTTGAAATGTCAGGCAATCCAAATGCATTAAAAGATATAATACGAACAATGTACCATGGGGGCAAGATTGCATTACTAGGTATATTACCAAATGATACATTGGTCCAATGGGATGAAATAATTTTTAAAGGTCTTAAAATAAAAGGAATTTATGGTAGAGAAATGTTTGAATCCTGGTACAAGATGAATCAATTAATACGCGGTGGTCTAGATATATCTCCAATAATCACACATAAATTTAAACCTGATGATTTTCAATCAGCTTTTGAAACAGCTGAAAGTGGTAAATGTGGTAAAGTAATTTTAGAATGGGATTAATTTGATTAAAGATCAAAATATCTTTGTAGATGATTTAGCTAAAATAAAAGCTGAAGGATTATATAAAAATGAACGCACCATTACTACGCCACAAGGCGTAGTAATAAATACTAAAGAGAGTGGTGATGCTGTAAACTTTTGTTCGAATAATTATTTAGGATTATCCAATAACAAAGAAATAAAAGAAGCAGCCAAAGATGCTTTAGATAAATATGGATTTGGTATGTCGTCTGTTCGCTTCATTTGCGGAACACAGCAAATCCACAAAAAATTAGAAAGAAAAATATCTGAGTTTTTTGGAACAGATGATTCAATTTTATATACCTCATGTTTTGATGCAAATGGCGGACTTTTTGAAACACTATTAGGCCCAGATGATGCAATTATTTCTGATGAATTAAATCATGCCTCAATAATTGATGGTATTAGACTAAGTAAAGCAAAACGATTTCGTTTTAAAAATAATGATATAGATGATCTAGAATTAAAACTAAGTGAAAGAGATAAATTTCGTAATGTTATGATTGCAACAGATGGAGTTTTCTCTATGGATGGGTATATTGCAAAAATAGATAAAATAACAGAATTAGCTCGCAAATATAATGCGATGGTTATGGTGGATGATTCACATGCCACAGGTTTTGTTGGAAAGACTGGTCGCGGATCTGCTGAACATTGTGGAGTTATGGATAAAGTAGATATCTGGACCTCAACGTTTGGCAAAGCATTAGGTGGTGCATCTGGTGGATTCACGACTGGAAAGCAAGAAGTGATAGATCTGTTAAGACAACGCTCTCGTCCATATCTTTTTTCTAATACCCTTGCGCCATCAATAGTTGCTGCAAGTATAAAAGCTATTGATATTATTTCTTCATCCACTGATTTAAGAGATAAATTAGAAAAAAATACTATTTATTTCAGAAAAGAAATGACAGAAGCTGGGTTTGAAATAAAAATGGGTACCCACCCAATTGTTCCTATTATGATATATGATGCTATACTAGCTAAAAAAATGGCTGAATTATTATTAGATAGAGGTATATATGTCGTTGGATTCTTTTATCCAGTAGTTCCTAAAAACATGGCAAGAATACGAGTACAAATATCTGCAGAAATGGATATCAATCAACTTTCAGAAGCAATATCAATATTTATTGAAGTAGGAAAAATATTAAAAATAAATTAATTCATTAAATAAAATTTGGCACGTCTATATTTTGCTCGGTATATTCGCAGACTTTTTTGTTAGCATAGAAAAGAAGTAATTATGTCTAAAAACCTTACACCAAGATATATTATAATTGCATTAGTGCTCGCATGGGCACTACTAACTCTTTGGCCTTCTGTTAAATATCAGATGCTCTCACCTGATGATAAAGAAGAAATGAGGGAACTAGGAACGCTTGAAAGCTTAGAAAATGATATCATCAAACAAGGGTTGGATCTAAAAGGGGGTATATATATTGTCCTTGAAGTGGATCTACCTACCCTCATATCTACTTTAGCAATTAATAAAGATACAAAATTTGAGCGTACAATATCTGAGGTTCGAAATAGTCTCAAAGAAAATACACAGCAAAATTTCTTTACTGTATTTGCTAATAGTGTTTCTGACAATGGTCTTCGATTGCCTCGTTATTATGATGTAGACTATGGGGCTAAGCCTGATGACATACTAGCAAGTCTAAAGGAACAGGCGGATGATGCCATTAATCGTGTATTAGAAATACTTCAAAACCGAGTTGATCAATTTGGCGTATCTGAGCCAACTATCCAAAAACAAGGAAATAGAAGAATTATTGTTGAATTAGCAGGTATCCAAGATTCTGATCGGGCACGTGCATTATTGCAAAGCACTGCTCAATTAGAGTTCTGTTTAGTAAAGTCTCCTGAAGTAACAAATGATATATTATCACAGATTGACAATCTTGTAAAAGGTGATGAACAATTAGAATCGTTAGTCTCATCCATTAATGAAGATTATGAAGATGATAATGAGCTTAGTGTGAGCGAAGATAAAACAGTGTCAATTAGTGAGCTTTTTGGTGAAGATGCAGAGACATCGAAAGATAGTAGTGATACATCGGTAGTGGTAGATCAAAATATATTTCAAGAACGTCCTTTCTCTTCTTTATTAAGAGCTCTTGGTAATAATATTGCGGTGCCAGAAAAAAATCTATATATCGTTAAAAAAATTATTAATAAACAAGAAGTGCAGGATAAGCTTGGTCTTGGAAATGGTCAATTCCTCTTTGCTCCTGACGCAGAAAATTTTTCTACTAATGATGGCATAGATGAAAAACTAGTTTATATGTATTATTTGGAAAAAGATGCAGATTTAACTGGTGGTGTAATTGAAGAGGCAAACGCAACTATTGGAGGGCAAGGTACTAGTGCTGTGGGTCAACCTATTGTATTATTAGATATGAATAGCGAAGGAGCAAGAACCTGGTCAAGAATAACAGGAGCAAATATTGGACGACAAATAGCAATAGTTTTAGATAAAAAAGTTCATATGGCACCATCAATTAGAACAAAAATAAGCGATGGCGGCACAATGATTGAAGGGTTCGCTGGTATGGATGAAGCTATGGATATAGCCATAGTACTGAGAGCTGGAGCTTTACCTGCCCCTGTTAATATTATCGAAGAAAGAATTGTTGGCCCATCACTTGGTGCAGATTCTGTCAAAAGAGGTACAAACTCAGTATTATTTGGTTTAGGATTAATCATTGTATTTATGTTCGTTTATTACAAGTTATCCGGTTCAATAGCAAATTTTGCATTAATATGGAATATCTTACTTGTATTAGCGGTTCTAGCATCATTAGGTGCAACACTTACCCTTCCAGGAATTGCTGCCTTAATATTAACTGTAGGCATGTCAATTGATGCTAATGTGATTATTTTTGAAAGAATTCGAGAAGAACTTAGAAAAGGAAAATCGGTTCGTGCTGCTATAGATGGAGGTTATAATCGTGCCTTAACAACAATTATAGATGCTAACGTTACAACTCTAATTGCAGCACTTGTCTTATATCAGTTTGGAACAGGTCCTATACGAGGATTTGCTACTGTTTTATTTTGGGGAATTGTTATTTCCATGTTTACTGCAATTTTTGTAACTCGAACTATTTTTAATTCATTTATTGATCGTAAAGGCCTAAAAAGACTAAGTATATGAGAATAATTAAAGACACTAATATACAATTTATGTCTCAGTATAAAATGGGTGCATTTTTATCTGGTACTGTAATAATCTTAGGAATTATTTCACTAATATTAGCTGGGGGGCCTTTATTAAGTATTGATTTTAAGGGTGGGACTCTGTTTGCTGTACATTTTGAAGAACCAGTTGATATTAATGAGTTTAGATCTGCTTTGAGCAATGTTAATATTGAAGGTGAATCTTTTGATTTTAGTACGGCTGAAATCAAACTCTTTGGTAGCCCAAAAGATATTTCTGTCCGTATTCCATATATGGATCAAGAACCAGATAATTTTGCAAAAAAAATTATTTCACATTTAAGAAATTCTTTTTCTGGGAAAGTTTCAGAATCTGATTCTGATTTTATTCTATCAATTGAAAAGGTTGGCCCAAAAATTGGAGCTGAATTAAGTAATAAAGCTGTTTTAGCTATAGTATCTGCATTAGCACTTATTCTATTTTATATATCTATTCGTTTTGAATTTAACTTTGCATTAGGAGCAATTGCAGCCCTTGCTCATGATGTTTTTGTTACTTTAGGTATTTTTTCTATTATGGGTTATGAAATTTCTCTACCAATTATAGCTGCATTTCTTACGATTGTTGGATATTCACTTAATGATACAATCGTTATTTTTGATCGTATAAGAGAAAATATCAAATCCATGAAAAGATTAACTTATCCGGAAGTAATTGATAAAAGTATTAATGATTCTTTAAGTAGAACAATCGTTACTTCTATTACAACGTTTATAGTAGTTCTTATACTTTGGTTATTTGGCGGAGAAGTAATTAATCTTTTTGCTTTTGCCATGATGGTTGGTGTAATTGTTGGAACATATTCGAGTATTTTTATTGCCTGCCCATTGGTGTTGCGAATGCACTCTAAGTCGCAATAATCTCCTTACGCCTCTATTTCAAACTTTTTTATTTTTATAATAATATATGCTGTACTATAGTATAATATCATCACCTATTGGAAAACTATGTATAGTGAAATCAAACAAAGGTATTCGTAAGATACTATTTTCGAAGGATTATCCATTCCAAAAATGCTTGCAGCATGATTTCCCTTACCAAAAAATAGAACATAATAATTTTGAATTAAAAGAAGCTTCTAATCAAATTCATCAATATTTTGATTTATCAAGAAAAATATTTTCACTAAATATTGATATTCATTTACCATCATTTTATAAAAAATCATTAACTAAAGTAGCTGAAATTCCATTTGGCGAAACAACTTCATATAAATCGATTGCAGTTAAAATAGGAAATCCAAATGCATCAAGAGCTGTTGGGAATGCTAATGCTAATAATCCGTTACCGATTATAATACCATGTCATCGTGTAATAGCAAATGATGGAAGTATAGGTGGATATGGTGGTGGATTAAAAACAAAGCGATTTCTATTAGAATTAGAAGGCGCCTTATAGTTAGATTCAAGATGGAATAATTATGTGGGCATTTTTTAAACGAATTACATTCGCTGGTATATTTGCAATAGTACCTATTGCTCTTACTTTTTATATAATTAAAATTATTATTGTTTTTCTTAATCAATTAACTGCTCCATTTCTTGAAAGAATTCAGTTAGAAATACCTGGTTTAGGTGTCCTCCTTACAATATTAATTATTTTTGCCCTTGGTGTTTTTGTAACAAATGTGTTGGGGAAAAAATTATTTTATTGGGCAGAGAAGTTGATAGCCTCAATCCCTTTAGTAAAAAATATTTATAGTACAATTAAACAAATTACTAACGCATTTTCTGGAGCAGTCCAAACAGATAATTACCAACGGGTAATTTATATACAATATCCACGCGCAGAACTATGGACTATTAGTTTTGTGACAGGTGAAAGCGTTGATAAATCTGGAGTTAGGTATTATCATGTTTTTGTACCAACTACTCCAAATCCAACTTCTGGTGTATTTATTATTATACCACAAAAAGATGCGATTGATGCTGAAATGACTGTTGAAGAAGGTTTAAAGGCCGTGATATCAGGTGGATTATTAGCTCCGAAAAGAAGCCCCATAGGCTAATAGGCTTACTATATATTCTTTGATTTACATTTTTATCTTAATAGAATAAATAATTAACTATGGAATTTATCACACTATTAATTCTTAGTTATCTAACAGGTTCTATTCCTACAAGTATAATTGTTAGTAGGATTGCAAAGAATATTGATATTAGAGATCGCGGGAGTGGAAATGCTGGGGCAACAAATGTCTATCGTATTTTAGGATGGAAATATGCTCTTATAGTACTATTGTTAGATATATTTAAAGCATGGTTGCCTACAGCGATATATGCTACTACAATATTTCAATATATATCAATACTTGACATAGGATTTATGCAAATATTATGTGGATCTTTCGCTGTTATTGGACATACCTATCCAATTTTTGCAAGATTTAAAGGAGGAAAAGGGGTAGGACCTTTGATTGGAGTACTACTTGCTTTATTTCCTATTGCATTCCCATTATGTCTAATAGTTGCTATTGCTATTATTGTTACTACAGGTTATGTATCTCTTGGCTCAATTTTTGCAGCCATTTCACTTCCAATCTTTATACTTATTCTACCAGTTCTAGGAATTATTTCACCAAACTTATCTTTAGTTGTGTTTAGTTTACTTGTTCCTTGGTTCGTTATTTATACTCATCGTAGCAATATTAGTAGAATAAGAAATGGAACTGAAAATCGCTTTGATAAAGCGCTTATTTTTAAAAATAAGAAAATAAATTAAAACTTTTGACCTACTACTAAATGCAAGGCTTGATCAATAAAACTCCCATTCCTATATCCCCAGCCATAGTCTAGGCCAACTGTTCCAGCCATAGGGAATGGAATTCGAAATCCAAAGCCCGTACCAATCATAGGTAAATAACTAAATAGACCTTCTTTTTTTCTAGAAGTATATCCAACATCAAAAAAACCTACCAGCATTAATCCGTACTCCTGTTTCCAATCCATAAGTTCCGTTGCAAATACTTGTGTTGGAATTATTGTTTGTCTTAATTCTGCAGAAAAAACTGCGGTATGGTTTCCAAATCGGAATTTATTATTAACATTTGAATAAATATCATTAGTGGGAATTGACCAACCACGAACATTTTCTGCACCACCTAGCCATGATACAAATACTTCATCTATATCTCCAAATGTGGTTAAAAAAGATATATTAAATGCAGCAGTCAATTTTTTAATAGAT
>Ga0206678_10000020_pt1 | contig 93028 bp, 127 predicted proteins | sample M180m12015metaG_FD_155453 | JGI IMG/M metagenome (GOLD analysis project Ga0206678, IMG submission 155453) | Ammonia-oxidizing marine archaeal communities from Monterey Bay, California, United States - M1 80m 12015 | ecosystem: Environmental > Aquatic > Marine > Intertidal zone | place: USA... | reverse complement strand
GCAGCAGACAAAGCAGCAGCAGACAAAGCAGCAGCAGACAAAGCAGCAGCAGACAAAGCAGCAGCAGACAAAGCAGCAGCAGACAAAGCAGCAGCAGACAAAGCAGCAGCAGACAAAGCAGCAGCAGACAAAGCAGCAGCCGCAGCAGCTAAAGCCCCAATGGCTGTCACTATTGAACCTGTAGCAGGTTCAGGTGCACCTGGCTGTGAACCTGAATGTTATTCTCCATCAACTGCAACAATTTCTGTAGGTGGAACAGTAACTTTTGATAATACTGATACTGCACCACACACTGCAACTAGTGGTAGTGCAGCAAATGGTCCTGATGGAATCTGGGATTCAAGTTTAATTATGGTAAACGCAAGTTATTCTGTAACATTATCTGACTCTGGAAATTACTCTTACTTCTGTATGGTTCATCCTTGGATGGAAGGTACAGTTATTGTTGAATAATCTAAAATAAAATTAAATTGGTTAGAATCGGCGGAATTATTGTAGTTGTAGGAATAATTGCTGTATTTGCTGTTTCCTTTCACTTTTACTCTTTTGAAGTGTTAACTGATGTGAAGGTGTCTTCATTTGGTGAACCTGTTCAAGTTGGTGATATACTGTTTGACGTACAGTATGTGGCAAATTTTGAATTTCTTGAAAAAACTAAAGAATTCAAACTTGCAGAAAAAGCTGAAATTGATAGAGGTTTAATTGAAGCATCTAATGAAAAACCTACTCACACATATTTCCAAATTCAAGTAACTGCTGAAAATAAAGGAGATGAAATTGTTAGATTTACTGGTGGTCAATTACATCTTTATGATGATTCAAACACACGTTTTAGTCCGATCTTTGTTGGTTATGGTGAAAGTGAAATATCTCTAGTAGATCTGGAACCACAAAAAGCAGTTACTCTTACAACTCAATTTGATATTGAGTATGATGAGGAAATGCAATATCGTGTAGGTATTGTTCCTAACAGACATGGTATGGACGGAACTCAAGAAATTGCATTCATCTGTATCAAAAACTGCAATTAATTTCTAGAACAACCACATTTTACATAAATGACTTTGAATTCTCCTTCAGTTTTCACATTATGTGACATTGGCATGTGACAATATCTGCATTCTGTAAAGCCATGATATTCTTCAACTTGGACAAGTTTTGTATTCCATGATTTGTTTTCTTCATCCCAATATACTGAATCGATCTCTTTTGGTGTGGCCATAGTCTTATTTGTATTAGTGATTTTTGAATTTTTTGAAACGGTTAAATTGTATGTATTAAAAGTCAGATTTAATGAAGGTAGTAACTGTCGGAAGCCGAGTATTTGTAACAAGCTTCCAACTTGCAGGTGTTCAGGGAAAAATTGTAGATTCATCTGACACTGCCTTTGAGGAAATCAAAAAATTATACAATGATTCTGAAGTCGGTCTTGTTCTTGTGAGTGACGATCTAACTGAACAAATCAATGACAAATTGACCAAATTACGTGCTGAAAAATCAACTCCTTTGGTATTTGCTCTTCCGGCATCTGGAAGTGAAAAATCTGAAGTTGACTATAGGGTAATGCTCAAAAAAATCCTTGGCGTATAAATATAGAGAAAACAACTGACCATTATGAAAGCTGCTGTAGTAAAAGAGAATTCTAAAGTTGAGATAGAAAATTTTGATATTGCTGAAATTAAACCAAATGAATTACTCATAAAGATGCAATCTTGTGGAATATGTGGCTCTGATGTTGAAAAAGTATTTGGAAAATATGGTCAGCCCTCAATGAGATTGGGCCATGAACCTGCTGGCGAAATAATTAAACTCGGTGATCAAATATCTGATTTTAAACTCGGTGATCGTGTATTCACACATCATCATGTCGCTTGTTATTCAAATGATTGTCATGAATGTAGTCATGGAAATGAAACTATGTGTAAAAAATATTATCAATCAAATCTTAATCCATGTGGGCTAGCTGATAATTACATTGTTCCAGAATGGAATGTAACGCATGGTGGAGTCTTGAAATTACCAGATAATGTATCATACGAGGAGGCTGCATTAATCGAACCACTTGCATGTTGTGTTCGCGCTTGGTCAAAATTCAAATACCAAAAAAATGATACTGTGGCAATTTTAGGTGTTGGCCCAACTGGAATGATGCATGTATTACTTGCAAAATCATTTGGATTCTCAAAAATATTCTGTATGGATCTAAATGATTTTCGATTAGATTTTGTAAAAAAATTGGGTGTCACTACTATTCATTCTGATAATCCTGATTTGATAAAGAAAATTATTGATGATACATCTATAGGAGTCGATGTTGCAATTGTCGCTACAAGTAGTTTACATGCATTTCAAGATGCAATCAAACTTGTAAGAAAAGGTGGCACTGTTGTAATGTTTGGTGTTCCAAGTAAAGGTGCAACTACTGAAATTGATATGAGCGTAGTTTATTCTAAAGAAATCAGTATTGTTACTACATATGCAGCATCTGATATTGATACCAAAGATGCATTAGATTTGATTTCATCTGGAATTGTAGATGTGAAATCTCTTATCACTCACAAGTATTCTCTTGATGAATCACAAAAAGCATTTGAACATGCAAAAACTGGTGATAATGCAATGAAGATAATCATAGAAAATTAGGAAAGGCTTAAGAAAGGCAATTTTTTTTCAACAAAATAAGAAAATGGACTGGGGTTTAAAAAATAGAATTGCAAGAATAATTTCTCCTGCAGACAATAAAGCATTAATGCTTGCAGTAGATCATGGATACTTTTTAGGTCCAACAGAAAAATTAGAAGATTTAGAAAAAACTATTGCACCATTAGCAAAACATTGTGACTCATTAATGATTACGCGTGGTGCATTAAGATCATCTGTTAATCCTGATTATCCGGTACCTATTGTATTACGTGTATCTGGGGGAACTAGTATAATCGGTGAAGATTTATCTCAAGAAGACATTACTGTTAGCGTCAAAGATGCAATTAGACTAAATGCCACAGCTTTAGCAATGTCTGTCTTTGTTGGTTCAAAATATGAATATCAAACTATTGTAAATCTTGGAAAACTTGTTAGTGAGGCTGAAGAATATGGAATTCCTGTATTGGCTGTCACTGCTGTTGGAAAAGAAATAGGAACTAAAGATGCGCGCTATCTATCTCTTGCATGCAGAGTTGCTGCTGAACAAGGTGCACATATTGTTAAAACATATTATTGTGAAAACTTTGAAAAAGTTGTAAAATCATGTCCTGTACCAATAATAATTGCAGGTGGAAAAAAAATACCTGAAAAAGATGCTCTCAAATTAACATACGATGCACTAAAAGCTGGTGCAGTTGGTGTGGATATGGGACGTAACATATGGCAATCTGAAAACCCTGTGGCAATGATTAAGGCAGTAAATTCAATTGTGCATGGAACTAATAATGTGGAACAAGCATTTACATTGTATAAGCAATTATCTGGCAAACCTAACAACAACAAACCTAATCAAAAACCTAACAACAACAAACCTAATCAAAAACCTAACAACAACAAACCTAATCAAAAACCTAACAACAACAAACCTAATCAAAAACCTAACAACAACAAACCTAATCAAAAACCTAACAACAACAAACCTAATCAAAAACCTAACAACAACAAACCTAATCAAAAACCTAACAACAACAAACCTAATCAAAAACCTAACAACAACAAACCTAATCAAAAACCTAACAACAACAAACCTAAAAATAATTTTAAAAATTAATCAAAAAAGCGGTAACTAGTTACCAGATTTTGATAAATGAATGTGTACAATTTTCCATGTTGGTTTTTTAATTAATACAAATGTTGCTCTACCTGGGATTGTAATACATTCACCTGTGAATGATTTATTGTCTACTAGCATGCCTTTTTGTATCAATTCTAGTGCAACAACTGAAGTATCTCCAAAAATACTAACTTTAACATTGTTTATTACATAATCATAGTCTGAAATGCTAATAAATCTTAATTCTTCTAGCGCAACTGTAGTTGAAAAGTCTTTTAGATCATATGGTGGCACATCACTAAAACTTGAAAAAGATGAATCATCAATCTGAATATCTTTTAGAATTTCCAATTTTTTTGATTTTCCAATTTCAAAAAATGATTCTACAATTTTTATAATTTCTTCTTGTTCTGACATATTACATCACATCTCAAAAAGGAAGCCTTATTAGTCGATCCCCTTGTTTTGAATTTACTATGCAACAACAAGCAACAATTAGCACTTTTGGTATCTCATCGCTAGTTGACCTGCAGCTGTAAACTCACAGCAAATTTACACGATTAAATTAGGATTATGAATGATAATAATAAAATGGAAACTATGATCGGCGCAACCGCGCTAATGAAAGCATTGGAAAAAGAAGGAGTAAAGGAAGTCTTCGGTCTACCGGGAGGTGCAAACCTTCCAATGTATGATGAATTGGGAAAAAGTAACATTCGTCATATCTTGGTAAGACATGAACAATCTGCAGCACATATGGCAGATGGTTTTGGTAGAGTTAGTAGAAAACCTGGTGTATGTTTTGCAACTTCTGGACCTGGCGCAACTAACTTGTTAACAGGAATCGCAACTGCTCAAGCTGACTCTGCACCAATGGTTGCAGTAACCGGACAAGTTCCTGTTGCAATGATCGGAAAGGATGCATTTCAAGAGAGTGATATCATCGGCATGGCTAATCCTGCATTAAAATATTCATATCAACCACGAACTCCTGACGAAATTCCAACTATGGTTAAACAAGGATTTTACATTGCAGAAACTGGAAGACCAGGCCCTGTATTATTGGATATTCCTAAAGATGTCCAACAAAATGAAGGTAAATTTACTTTTCCTGACGAAGTACGTGTTCCAGGTTATCATCCTTGGTCTGATCCTGACATCCCAAATACTGCGCGTGCAGTTGAATTATTGTTATCTGCACAAAAACCAATAATTCTTGCTGGCGGTGGTGTGATTATCTCTTCAGCATTTGCAGAATTACAATCCATAGCTGAATTACTAATGATTCCTGTTGTAACTACATTCAAAGGTAAAGGGGCATTTCCTGAAAATCATCCATTATCATTAGGTCCGATTGGAATGCATGGACATGCTGAAGCCAATAAATTGATGACTGAAGCTGATTGTGTTTTAGCAATTGGCACTCGTTTTTCAGATCGTTCTGTTGGTACATTTGCTGAATTTGAAAAGAACTTGAAAATCATTCACATGGATGTAGATCCTGCAGAAATTGGAAAGAATCAGACTACATCTGTAGCCGTAGTTGGTGATGTACGTGCATCATTACGTATATTTGGAAAAATGTTGATGGACAAGGCTGTACGTACGTCTGATGATAATCCGTGGTTAAAACATGTTAAAGAAGTAAAACAATACTGGCGTGAAAATTTAAAAATACATCCTGGAGAAATGGGGGCTGCTAAAATTCTTAGAAAATTAAGAGAGTTACTTCCACATGAATCAATTGTGACAACTGAAGTAGGCCAGCATCAAATGTGGGCATCATTGTTCTTTGATGCAATACATCCTGGAACTTTCTTTAGCTCAACTGGTTTAGGTACAATGGGTTGGGGATTTCCTGCTGCAATTGGAGCAAAAACTGCACGTCCTAATGTACCTGTAGTTGACATTGCAGGTGATGGTAGCTTTAACATGACAGAAAATTCACTTGCAACTGCCGTCTTAGAAGACTTGCCCGTAATTGTATTTTTAATAAATAATTCTTCTTTAGGAATGGTTGCACAATGGCAAAGAACTTTCTATGACCGTCACATGGTTGGTGTTGAATTGAATAAATGCCCTGATTATGTTAAATTAGCTGAATCATATGGTGCACAAGGACTTCGTGCGCAATCAATGGATGAACTTGACAACGCAATCAAAACTGCATTAAAAAGTGAGGTTGCAACTGTAATTGATATCCCAATTGATCCTGAAGAAGATGTATTACCGTTTGTTGCACCTGGAACTGGATTAAAGGATATGATCCTACCTTCATAATGTGATAGAGATGGTTTGGGCAATTTTATCAATCAAAGTGGAAAATAAACCTGGAATCTTGTTTAAGGTTACACATCTTTTCAGATCACGTAATTTCAACATAGATAGTATTTCTGTAGGTGTCACTGAAGATAAAAAATATTCTAGAATGACAATTACTACAATTGGCGATGAGAAGCAAATTATACAAATTGTCAAACAACTTGACAAAATGATTGACACAATTGAGGTTCGTAGGTTAGATGTGAATAACTCTGTGTATAGAGAATTGGTAATGTTTAAGATTAAAGTAAACAAACCAGAAGATAGTATGGAAATTAACAAATTAGCCAGTGCATACTCTGCAAAAATACACGATGCCAAAAAGGAGTCAATTATTGTAGAGATGACTGCAACCCCTCATCAAATAAGTGCCTTTGAAGAATTGGCAAAGAAATTTGGATTAAAAGAAATGGCACGAACTGGTATAACTGCATTAGAGCGTGAAGAACATGAACATTAGAATTTTTGATACAACTTTACGGGATGGAGAACAATCTCCTGGTGTTTCATTATCTCCAGAAAAAAAATTAAACATTGCGAAAAAACTTGATGAATTAGGTATTGATGCAATTGAAACTGGATTTCCTATCATATCTGCTGGAGAAAAAGAAGGTGTAAAATTAATTGTTGCCGAAGGACTAAATGCAGAATTATGTGGATTGGCAAGAACAAGCAAAAAAGATATTGATGCTGCTGTAGATTGTGGACTAAATTACATACACACGTTCATTGCAACTTCTGACATTCACTTGGAGTATAAATTAAAAATGTCACGTGATGAAGCTTTAGAAAAAGCAATTGAAGCTGTAGAATATGGAAAATCTAGGGGCTTACAAGTAGAATTCTCTGCAGAGGATGCCACTAGAACTGATAGGGAATTCTTGAAAAAAGTATTTGGGGCTGTTGCTAGTGCAGGAGCTGACAGAATTGATATTCCAGACACTGTAGGTTATTCAACTCCTCAATACATGGGTGAGATCACAAAGGATGCAATAGAAGTTTCCAAATTGCCAATTAGTGTACATTGTCATAATGATTTTGGGTTGGCTGTAGCAAATGCAATATCTGGTGTACAAGCAGGTGCATCTTGTGCACATGTTACAATTAATGGAATCGGTGAACGCGCAGGAAACGCTTCTTTAGAAGAATTTGTTATGGCATTAAACAGTTTACAATTTGAAAAAGAATGGACTACAAACGTCAATACAAAATTAATCTATGAAACTTCTCGATATATTTCAAAAGTAGCTGGAATGTCTGTACAACCAAACAAAGCAATTGTTGGTGAAAATGCATTTGGTCATGAATCTGGTATTCATACTCATGGTGTATTGAATAATCCTTTGACTTACGAGCCAATTAGTCCTGAAATTGTAGGAAGAACCCGTTGGTTACAGGTAGGAAAACACGCAGGAATTCATGGTATGAATGCAATGCTCAAAGAATATGGTATTGAACCAAACGAAGAACAAACAAAACAAATCTTGGAGAAGGTAAAGGCATTGGGTGATCAAGGAAAACAGGTTACTGAAGTTGAATTGTTATCTATGGCAAATGAAGTAATAGGTGAAAATAAATTAAAACGAATTGTTCAATTAACAGGATTCTCGGTATCGACAGGTGTTGGAACAATGCCTTATGCATTTATAAAATTAAATATTGATGGACACGAATTCACTGCAACTGATTTTGGTGTAGGTCCTGTGGATGCTTCATTAAATGCAATACAAAAAATTACAACTCAAATTACTGATGAGGTACGATTAAAAGAATACAAATTAGATTCTATTTCTGGTGGTGCTAATGCATTATGTGAAGTAACTGTAAAAGTTGAAGATGCACGAGGAAACATAATTTCATCCAAATCTGTAGGTGAAGATATTGTTACAACAAGTGTTCAGGCTATGGTTGACGGAATTAATCGTATAATGTTAAAAAATCTTCTAAAGGAAAAGAAGATTTAATCATCATAACATTTTAGGTGATATGTATGTATAAAATTTCTTTAATTACTGGTGATGGAATTGGTCCTGAATTATCAGAATCTGTCAAAACTATTTTGGATACAATTCATGACAAATTAAATGTTAAATTTAATATTAAATTTCTTGTAGCTGGTGATACTGCACTTGAACAAACTGGTAGTGCACTACCTGATGATGTTTTTGAATCTATAAGATCTTCTGATGCATGTTTGAAGGCTCCTGTTGGAGAAAGTGCTAAAGATGTAATTGTTACATTAAGACAAAAACTAGACTTGTATGCAAATATCAGACCTGCAAAATCATATCCAAACACTCCTGCATTACGAGATGATATTGATCTTGTAATTGTACGTGAAAACACAGAAGATCTTTATACTGGTCAAGAATTCCAGATAGATGATACTGCAGTAGCATTAAGAATAATTAGTGAAAAAGCATCAAAAAGAATTGCAAAACATGCGTTTGAAACTGCGATGCATAGAAATCAGCAAAAACGTGTAACCTGTGTTCATAAATCAAATGTCATGAAATTGACTGATGGTCTTTTTGCTAAAAGCTGTGAAGAAGTCTCAAAAAATTATCCTGACGTAAGTTTTGATCAAATGTATGTGGATGCATGTGCCATGAATTTGATTCGCTCTCCTCATGAATTTGATGTAATTGTGACTACCAACTTGTTTGGTGATATATTATCTGATGAATCGTCTCAAGTTGTAGGTGGATTAGGCATGGCACCTGCTGCAAATTTAGGTGATAATTTTGGCTTGTTTGAACCCGTCCATGGTGCAGCATTTGATATTGCAGGGAAACAAATCGCAAATCCTTCTTCATTTATCTTATCTACAAAAATGATGTTAGATTGGTTAGGTTCAAAAAATAATGACTCTGATTGCATTGCTGCAGGAGAAAAACTTGAAGATGTGGTCTTAGATTTGATAAAATCTGGCATCACCACTAAAGATATTGGTGGTGAAAAGTCCACGCAGGAATTTACTAGTGAAATTATCAGTCGATTATAGATCTGTTAATTCTTTCTTCTAGTTTCCCAACCTTTTACTGATGCATAGCTTCGTTTCAGTGCTGCAAGATCATGACCGATCCATCCTAATGTTGCTGCTCTTCTACGTTCTTCAGTTGTCATACTAATTCTTGAAAATACAATTTAATCTGATATTTGACACTGTCACCAATGTTTGTTTTTTTAATCTAATTTTTTTCTATAAAATTTATGGTTTGAGCCTATCTGGATCTCTTGGATACAAAACAACTTCTCGTACATTGTCAATTCCAACTAAAACTGTCATTAATCTATCTAATCCCATACCCCAACCTGAATGTGGTGGCATTCCCCATCCAAATGTTTTCAAGTGTTCTTCAAAACTAGATGGATCCAGATCTTGTTCTTTGAGTCTTACTTTAAGCTGTTCTGGATCATGTAATCTTCTTCCTCCAGATGATAATTCAAGATATCCGTATTGCAAGTCAAATGAACGTGAAAGTGTAGGATCATCATCTTTCTCATGAATGTAAAATGGTTTTAGCTTCATAGGCCAATCTGTTAAAAAGAAAAATCCTGGGTGTTTCTCTCCTAAACTACGTAGATGTGAATCTTGCAAATCTTCTCCAAATTCTATCTTGATGTCTAATTCGCTTAATTCTTCTAATGCCTGTGTATATGTGACTCTTTCAAATGGTGATTTTGGAACTTTAATCTCATGTCCAATCTCTTGTTGTTCTGTTTTTGAATTCTCAGATGTATTTTTGAAAACATCTATCACGATTGATTCTAAAACATCCATGACGTCTGTATAATCCATCATTGCAGCCTCAATGTCTACGCTTGTGAACTCACTGAGATGTCTTCCTGTGTGTGATTTTTCTGCTCTATAAAATGATGAAATTTCAAATACTCTTTCTAATCCAATTGTCATTTGTTCTTTGTACAATTGTGGGCTTTGAGCTAAGTATGCTTGCTTTCCAAAATAATCAAGACCAAACAAATCTGCTCCTCCTTCGCTTGCACTACCAATAATCTTTGGAGTATTAATTTCAATAAATTTTTTATTAATGAGAGTCTCTCTTATTGATGCCAAAACCTGACTTCTTAGTTTGAAGATTGATGCAGTCTTTTGATTTCTCATATCTAGTGCTCTTGAATTTAGTCGATTATCAATATCACTTTCTAATCTTCCAATTGGATCTATAGGAAGTGGGTACTCTGCTTTTGCAAGAATTTGAATTTCTATTGCTGAAACTTCAAAATCAAAGTCTTTTGCTTTACTTGCTTGAATTTTACCTGAAATTCTTACAACACTTTGTCGGTTTAATCCTTCCAACAAAGTCATAGAATCTCCTTTTACAATTACTTGACACAGTCCTGTAACGTCTCGAACTGTCAAAAATGCCATCTTGCCAAGTTTTCGAAGGTCAACTACCCATCCGCCAAATAATACGTCTTGTCCTTCCATGGATGAATTTAGTTCTTCAATAAGATGTGTTCTTGAAATATCCATATATTCATGAAAATATACACAAGTAAAAACTTAATCTAAGCTCTTCTAAATCAAATCATGTCTTTCATCTCTATTGAAAATTTGACTACCAGATATAATACCTCAAAAGGGCTTGTACATGCATTAGAAGATATTAGTTTTGTAATTGACAAAGGTGAATCAATTGGAATTGCAGGTGAAAGTGCATGTGGTAAAAGCACACTTGGATTATCCATTATTCGAATGATCTCAAATGGAAAAATCTATTCCGGCAAAATCCAATTTGATGGAAAATCTCTACTTGATGTACCTGATGATGATTTTGATAAAAATATACGGTGGAAAGAAATTTCTATGGTTTTTCAGGGTGCCATGAACTCACTTGACCCTGTTTTTTCAGTTCAGCAACAATTTGAAGAAGTCCTTAAACAACATAATTTCAAAGGTGAAATGAAGGAATCAATCATTGAATCATTAATTTCAGTTAATCTTGATGAATCTATCTTGAAGAAATTTCCTCATGAGTTAAGTGGAGGAATGAAACAACGTGTAGTCATTGCCATGGCTTTAATCTTAAAACCAAAATTTGTGATTGCTGATGAACCTACTACTGCATTAGATGTTTTAATTCAAGCACAAATTGTTAATCTATTTAAAAAATTAAAAAAAAATGGACACTCCTTCATGATAATCTCTCATGATTTGGCTGTTCTTTCTGAAGTTGCAGAAAAAATTGGAATTATGTATGGTGGAAGAATGGTTGAATTTGGAAACTCGTCAGAAATATTTCTTGAACCAAAACATCCTTACACAAAAGGACTGTTGGAGTCAATTCCTGTCTTATCAAAAGATACAAAACCAAAATTCATTCCTGGAATTCCTCCAAATTTAGTTAATCCTGATGAAGGCTGTAAATTTTATGATCGTTGTCCTGAAGCAATGGAGAAATGCAAAAAAGATCCTCCTAAATTTAAGACAAAGAGTGGATATGTTTTGTGTTGGCTTTATGAATAGATCTGAATTTCTTAGGGACCGTTCCATTCACTTGTTTGAATATACAAAATTATGGATGATATGATGAATGTTGATATTATTGCAATTCCACGTAAATTGACAATTTTATTTTCATCATCGTCACTCATTTACTAGCTTAGGGATCCCATATAGAAAATCTTAACTAAATTATATTTCTGTGGGATCTAGGCTTTCGTCTCAAAACAATTTTTGTATGTATTTGGGTTTGTTTTAAGCTGCAGTTCCATTATACTCTTTGAGAATTTATGAACTTTCATCATATGTTCTGTAATGTCATCGCAATCTGTTTTGCAGCTTTTACACATGTATTTCATATTTTTCTCGATCATAGGTAGTATACAAACCGATCAATTAGTAATTGATACATTTTGTGTCTAAAATACCTGATTTATGAGCAAAATGAGCTATTTTGAAAATAAACCGTCAGCATGCCATGCATGAGCTTAGGCATGCATGGTCTTATTGCCAACATTTACGATTTTTCATCATTTAATTTGATTGTTTCATTTAATAGGGTTTCAAGTACACCTAAAGTTAAGATGGAAACAGGAACCGTAAAATGGTTTAACCAAAATAAAGGATTCGGTTTTATCGAACGTGAAAATGAAGACAAAGACTTGTTTGTCCATATGACAGAAGTCCAAGGTCAGATTAATGACGGCGATAAAGTTGAGTTTGAAGTTGGTGAAACAGAAAAAGGCCCAGCCGCACAAAAAGTGAAAAAAGTAGACTAAGACTAATAATTTAAATTAATTTTCTTAACAATCTATTATTGAGTAACTACCATTTTTTTATTTTATGAATACTATGAATAGCGTTTCACAATTGGAAGACATGAATCAATAATTCTAAGCATTTCGGAACGAATAACCTTCTTTTCAATTGTAATCCAAATTCTTCTCGAAGAAATTGCAAATGAAATGGTCTGGACTTTGGTTCTCTCTTCCCATACGAATTCTGTATCTCCTAATTGGTCATCAAATTGTTCCTCAAGTTCTGTTTTGATTGCAATTTGTGCAAATTGATACTGTGTCTTTTTTTGGTCTAATAATGGATCTAAATCTTCCTTTCTATAATATGAAAGAAGTTCTCCTGTTTTACTAATCACTCCGATAAATCTAATGTATGGGCTAATTCTTGAGATTAAATCTGCAATTTCATAGTTCTCATTTTCAGTCATTCATGTTATGGTTCATTTTCGAATATTTTAATGATTAATCAAATTCCATTTTTTTATATACGGTTATAGATTTTGTAATCTATTGGATCTTTGGGACTTTATTCCATTCTTTTCCTCGGAAGTTGGCTATCTTGGTCTTGCATTAGTTAGCTTTTTTGGTTCTTTAATCCCATTTGTTCCAATTCCCTCTTTCATTTTACTAGTAACCATGTCTGTTGGTGATCAATTCAATCTTCACATTCTTGCATTAATTGGGGCTTTTACAGCAACTGTTGCAAAACAAATAATTTTTGTAATTAGTTATGGTGGCAGAAAAATCATGTCTGAAAAGACGAAACAACGTATGTTGCCATTTCAAAGATTAGTTAAAAAATATGGTGCTGCAGCTGCATTTGTTGCGGCTGCTACCCCGATTCCAGATGATATAGTATATGTTCCACTTGGGCTGGCAAAATACAATCCACTACGATTTTTTATTGCTACACTAACCGGAAAAATTGTATTATGTTATGCAATTGTCATACTGGCACATTATCTGAGCGGTCCTGTAGTTGACCCTATCTTTGAAATGTTCGGAATTAACGAGCCTGAAGACTTGGATGATCCTACTCCAATAATTATTGGAATTGTTGTATTTGGTGTTGTAATGACTACTGTAGTTGTACTAATGTTAAGGATGGATTGGAGTCGTATACTTGGACATTTTCTTCCTTGGACTTTAGAAGATGACGATAAAGATCAAAAGTAATCTTTTGGATTAATACTGAAATTCCATTTTTTATCTATTGCTTTTGAAATTCCGATTCGTGGCAATCTGTTAATTTTTTTTGGTATGATTCCATCACTTATGTAAACTGATAATTTTTTTGTTAAATCAATATTATTCTCTTTCATTGAAATGTTCATTGCCATTGTTAACTTTCCTGGTCCATTTGAGATTTTATTCACGTCTTTGATTCCTCTATTCTTAATCATAATCTTGATTCCATCTTGTGGATAAATCCCTCTAATCAAAACTGCACCTGCATTTTGTTTTTTACTTTTTGCTACCACATTAAGCATGAAGTACATTCCATATGTAAAATAGACATAAGACATTCCAACTGGACCAAACATGATTTTATTCCTTTTTGTCACATTTGTTGCTGCATGACTGGCAAGATCATTTTTACCTCTATATGCTTCGGTTTCAATAATTATTCCTGTCATTTTTGTACCTTGAATTTTTCTTGTGAGTGTTTTTCCAATAAGCTGTTTTGCTACGGTTACAGTTTCTCGTTCATAAAATTCTTTTTTTAGAATCATCTTTTCTTAATTACTGTTAGTACATCTTCATCAATTAAAATATGATTTAGGCCAACTCTTTGTCCTCCAAACTTTACACTTTTGCCCCAAACTAATCCAAATCTGAAGTCTTTTTTCATATTTCTATGTAACTTGTTGCAAACATCTCCAACCGTATTTCCTTTTCTAATAATTAATGGTTCTTTAAAATCGGTCTCACCACCTTTTGGTCTAAGGTACACACGAATGAATTTCAATTCGTTGTAAATTCTTTCTTTCAATTGATTGATATTTTTATTTGAATCTGCTGATGTTGGTATAAAATCAGTTTTTAGCTTTTTTGATACATTTTTTACAAATTTATCGTCAACTAGATCAATTTTATTTAAAATAGTAATTCCTTTTGCATATGTCTTATTTCCATTTATAAAATCAATAAGTTGTTCTGAATCAATGTCTTCTTTTATAACAACTCGTGCACTTGTGTATCCATACACGTTAAGAATCTCTTTTAGTAATTTCTCTGACATTTTCTTTAGTTTGGTTTGTTGAGCAACTGCAATTCCGCCTGTAGTTGATTTTTCAATCACAATATTTGGAGGCGTTTGATTTAGTCTGATTCCAATGTTTCCTAATTCATTGATCAAAACATCTTCGTGATATGGTTGAAAGACATCTAATACTAATAATACAATATCTGCACTTCTTGCAACTGAAAGGATTCTTCTTCCTAATCCTTTTCCAGTTGATGCCCCTTTGATGATTCCTGGTAAATCTAAAACTTGTATTCTTGCACCTCTGTAATTCATTACTCCTGGCACTACTGTTAATGTAGTAAATTGATAGGCACCTATAGCTGACTTTGACCCTGTTAATCTATTCAGCAATGTAGATTTTCCTACACTAGGTAATCCAATAAAAACTACTGTAGCATCTCCTGTCCTTTTTACATCGAATCCATCTTGTTTTTTAGAGCTCTTTTTAACCTGTTCAGTTTCTTGTTCTCTTTTTAGTTTAGCAATTTTTGCTTTTAGTAATCCAACATGATGTTCTGTGGCTTTGTTAATCTGTGTTCTATGTATCTCATCTTGAATTGCTTTGATCTTCTCTGGAATTCCCATTTGTAATCAATTTAATTACAAATTAACTCAATATCAAAGGTTTCTAACGCTTTACTCATTAATGGTATATAAAATAAAAAACTATTGAAGAAAAAAGTTCTTGCAGTAGATATTGATGGAACAATTACATTAAATGGATTTGGAAAAATCCATTTAATGGCTCTAGAAAAATTACGAAATTTAAAAAATGATGGGCATCATGTAATTTTTGTTACAGGTCGCTCCTCGGTAGAAGCCTACCTTCTTTCAATATTTGGAGGCTTGACATTACTCGGTGTAGGAGAAAATGGGGGCTGTATTACTCATGGGGAAATAATGACACATGAACTGATTGGGAAAAAGAAGGAATGCCAAGATGCTTTTTCATATCTAAAAATAGCACTTGACGGAAACATCAAAGAAAAACCTGTATTTCCTAGACTAACTGAAGTTGTTTTAGATAGGACTTTTGATCTCAAAAATGCTCAGCAATTGTTAGATGAAAAGGGATTCAACGTAGGTTTGTTTGATAGCGGTTATGCATACCATATCAATTCTCACGGGGTTGACAAAGGCTCGGGTCTAATGAAGGCACTTGACATGCTTAATGCAGATCTTGAAGATACAATTGCATTAGGCGATAGCGAGACTGACGTACCATTATTTAGAATTGTCAAAAATAATATTGCAGTAAATAACTCCATTCCTGAACTTAAGGAGATAGCCAAAATTATAACTACAAAAAATTCCGGTGAAGGTGTATTGGAAGGCTTAGATATGATATCATCTGAATTCTAATCATATGGTCTTTCTCGACTTACTTGAAAACATACGAAGTAAAACTACTAGCATATTGGAATCTCAAAATTACACTCCAATTAATTTCTCAGTTGAATCTGCAAAGCCTGGATTTGGGGACATTACGTGTAATGTGTCTTTTTTACTCTCAAAACAACTCAAAAAAAGCCCTCAGGAAATTTCAATTGAACTCTCAAAACTGTATAAATTTAATGACCTTCCTCAAATCAAAAATGTAAAACCACATCCAAGTGGATATCTCAACTTTGAGATTGATTATACAAAGTTCAACAACATTGTAATGTCTTCATCAATTAAGGAAAATTATGGGTCACTTGATTTAGGAAATAACGAAAAAATTGTTGTAGAACATACTTCTGTAAATCCAAACAAAGCTTTGCATGTTGGTCATATTAGAAATGTAATCTTAGGAGATGTAATTTCTAAAATTCTCAAGAAATGTAATTTTGATGTAAAAGTACTCAATTATGTAGATGATTCTGGTCTTCAAATTGCTGATATTATCGTCGGGTTCAAATACTCTGGATTCTCACAAGATCCTCCTAACAATGAGAAATTTGATCATTATTGTGGTGACACTGTTTATGTAAAAACTACTGAAAAATATGAAACTGATAAACAATTAGAGGAAAAACGTCATGAAATCCTAAAACAAATTGAAGATAGTTCAAGCGATATTTCAAAAATGGCTCAGATGATTACTCGACGAGTGCTTGATGAACAATTAAAGACCGTGTGGAATTTAGGTGTCTTTTATGATTGTCTTAACTTTGAATCTCAAATTATTCACTCCAAATTATGGGAAAAAATATTTGAGAAGCTAAAATCTGATAATCAAATTAAGTATGAAGACTCAGGTGATAATGCTGGCTGTTGGGTAATTCCTGCGGAAGGCGAAGATGACAAAATTCTTGTACGAAGTAATGGGGTTGCAACATACATTGCAAAAGATATCCCCTATGCAGCATGGAAACTCAGATTGGTTGATGATCCATTCTCCTACAAAGTTTTTACTACACAGAAAAACTCTCAAACTCTTTACGAAACAACATTGGATGTAGTAGATAATGATATTGACAAACAAGATTTCTTTGGTAACAAAGTTATCACTGTGATAGATAATAGACAAATCCGATTACAAAAAATCGTATCGGGGTTGATGGCAAAATTCAAAGAAGATGGTGCTTACACACATCTTGGCTACGAATCTGTTACTCTAAGTGCTGACACTGTCAAGTCTCTAGGTCTGACTACAGATGGAGATTCTACACAGATGTCTGGACGAAAGGGACTGTATGTTAATGCTGACACTGTCCTAGAAACTCTCACAAAACGTGTCTATAATGAATCGAAAAGTCGAAATGAGGATTTATCTGATTCTGAGATTGACCAAATTGCTAAAACTGTTGCAGTTGGAACAATTCGATATGAAATGATAAAACCTGATTTGGATAAAATCATAACATTTGATCTAAAAACCTCGCTCCGCTTGGAAGGTGACACATGTAGTTATATCCAATATTCCTATGCTCGTGCTGCACGAATACTTGAAAAAACTCAAACCAAACCTAATTTTGATTCTGGATCTGAATTACTATCTTCTAATTTTGAAAAAAATCTAATCAAAAAAATTGCAATGTTTGATGTTCAAGTAAATGATTCGGTCAAGAATTTATCTCCAAAAGTCATTGCAAGATATTCTTATGATTTATCTGTCGCTTTCTCATCTTTTTATGAACATGTTAAGGTTCTAGCTTCTGAAACCCCTGAATTACTCAATGCAAGACTTTGTCTTGTTATATCGTTTCAAAAAACCTTGAAATCAGCTTTAGGCTTACTTGGAATTGATGCACCTGAAAGAATGTGATTTAATTCTTCTCTCCGGAATTCTCATATCTTTTTAAAAGAAAAGCATGCTGTACGGAATATTTGTTTTCTTTTGCATTTTGTTTTAGTAATTCTGCATCCTTCAATCGAACTCCTTGCGCAGCTAGAAATGCATCATCTTCTCTTCCGAGTGCCTTGAATGCTTCTGATTTTTCTACTGCTGCCCTAGAAAACTCTGGCATTATCTGTTGAACTGTATCATAATATGGAATTGCCTCTTGATATCTTCCTAAATAATTCAAAGTCACTGCCATGTTCATCAATCCATCTACATTTGTTTTATCCAATTCTAAGGCTAAATCATATAATGTCAATGCATCTTCATGTTTTCCAGTCTTGTTTAGTGCAATGCCTTTTGTGACAAGAGCATCTACATCTTTGTTATTTTTTGATAAAAGTATATCACAACAGCGTAAAACTTCATCATGTAATTCAAGTTTCTCTAATGCTCGCATTTTATTCTTTATAGCATGTTCATCATCCCTATCTCTTTCTAAAATTTTTTCACAGCATTTGATGGTGTCATTATATGCCCCTACAATGTAATATGCTGTACTAAGATTCTGCAGTGCAATAGGGTCATTTGGGTTTTTTTCCAGTAATTTCTGACAAAATTCTATTGCGGCATCAAATTTCTTTGCATCAAATAACTTTTTCAATTCTGTGACTGGATCAATTAATGTAACATCTTTCATTTACGCTCATCTTTCCATTTGAGAATTTTTATAGTATTACATTTGACAAAATCCATGGATACTCGCATTAACATCGCTGTAATTGTTACTGTTGTATTTGTTTTAGCATTTGCTGTTACACTGACACAAATTGAAAATCAAGCCATTTCTCAAGATATTGATTATGAAATATCTGATGAATTAATCACACATTGGTTGGAAAAATATGATCCCTCTGAACAAACAATCTCAGTTACTGGCAGTGCAACCGCATCTTCTACTCCTGATACATTAATTGTGATTCTTGGAGTAGAATCTGAAGCAAAAACTGCAAGTGAATCGTTGTCACAAAATTCTAACTCACTAAATTATGTCATTTCATCACTGACTAATTCTGGAATTTCTAAAGATAACATACAGACATCGAATTTTAGAATTTATCCATTGTATGATAGTATAAAAGATTCAAATGGAAACTATCAGCAAATTTTGATTGGATATCGTGTATCTAATATCTTATCAATACAAACTGACAACATTGATTCTGCTGGAAATATAATTGATGTTGCTGTTTCGTCAGGTGCAAATCGTGTTGATAATGTCTCATTTCAGTTATCTGATGAAAAATTACAAAAAATTGGTGATGATTTGATTGCAGATGCAATTAACGATGCAACTCAAAAGGCAGAAAAAGCTTTACTCCCATTAAAGCAAAAAATTGTTGGAGTAAAATCTGTAATTGTTCATGATAACATGATGCCCTATTATGATAGCCCTATGCGTGCATCATTTGATGGATTTGCAGAATCATCTATGAAATCTGCACCAATAATGTCTGGTGAAGAAGAAATTAGAACTGACGTTAGTGTTGTATACTATATATCTCAAAAATAGATATTTCTAGTAACTATTTCCATTGACAATCTCTTGAATTTTTTCAACTGGCTCTGAGACTTGTTTGAAATACCTGCTAAAAATTATATACTCATTTTAAATTTCTAGAATTATGAGTAAATGGGCTGATTTTGTAGTTAGTGGAATAAAGAAAGGTCCTGGTCTTGCAAATATCTCCCATGTACAAATCCATGAAGATTTTGGAAGCGAGTTTGGGAAACCAGAACTAATTGATAAAAAAACACTTGCATCTCACATAAAAAAAGGAAAAAAATACATTACAATATACAAGAAAAATGAAATTGATTGGGAACCTGGTGAAATCGTAAATGCATTTATTATTAATGGTGAAACACATGTTCGAACTGATAATAATAAAGTTGAAGGTGATCATCTTGGCACGTTGCCTGAAATTGAATCTTAATCTTTAGATAAGCCATTTTCTTCAAACTACCTAATGGGAATATCTGAAATAAACTATGATATACAATTCGAACCTCTTTTCTCTAATTTTACATTCAAAGGAATTGAAATTTTATCATTTAAGACAAATCCTTCAAACAAATTTGTACTAAATTGTGCTGAAATTAAAATTAGCAAATGTCACATTCTTTCCAAAAGTAAAACAATTGAGACAAAATTCAAACTTGATGCAAAAAATGAATTATTATCTATAACTTCTCAGAAAAAGGTTTCAGGGAAAATTAAACTTTGCATAGAATATGTCGGAATCTTAAATGACCGCCTACTTGGATTTTATCGAAGTAAATACACTGACCCTGCTGGTAAAATCAAACACATGGCCACTACCCAATTTGAAGCAGCCGATGCAAGACGTGCATTTCCATGTTGGGATATCCCATCAACTAAAGCTACATTTGACATATCGTTATTGGTAGAGAAAAACTATATGGCCATATCTAATATGCCTGTGAGAAAAAAACACAATTTTAACTCAAAAACACTCTATGAATTTGAGCGTACTCCAATAATGTCTACTTATTTGTTATACCTAGGTGTTGGTGAATTTGAGTATGTTGAAGACAAATTACGAAATATCCAAATTCGTGTTCTGACAACAAAGGGAAATAAAAACAAGGCAAAACTTTCACTTGAACTAACAAAAAAATTCCTAGGTGAATATGAAAAATACTTTGGAATAAAATACCCATTGCCAAAACTTGACATGTTAGCGATTCCTGACTTTGCAGCAGGTGCCATGGAGAACTGGGGAGCGATAACGTTCCGTGAAACAATACTTCTGTATGATCCAAAAACATCCTCTACAAGAACCAAACAATTCATAGCTGAAGTCATATCCCATGAATTGGCACACCAATGGTTTGGTAATCTTGTTACAATGAAATGGTGGAATGACTTGTGGCTTAATGAAAGCTTTGCTACGTTCATGGCAACAAAAATTGTAGACAAATTTTATCCTGAATGGGACTTGTGGGATCAATTCTTAGAAGATGCAATGAATACTGCAATGTCACTTGATGCCTTAAAGACCTCTCATCCTATCAATGTTAAAGTAAATCATCCTTCAGAAATTAGAGAAATATTTGATTCGATTTCATATGATAAGGGTGGTTGCATTCTGCGAATGCTTGAACACTTTGTAACTGACAAAAATTTTCAAAAAGGGCTACAAAAGTATCTAAAAAAATATGCATACACTAATGCTGAAGGTCGTGACTTATGGAATTCAATTGGTGAGGTAGCAAAAAAACCAATTGATAAAATGATGAATACTTGGATTAACCAGGTTGGATTTCCAATTTTATCTGTAAAACGAAAAGATTCCACAATTTCATTAAAACAAAGTCGCTATCTATTAGAAGAAACAAAAGCAAGTCAAAAAGGAATGTGGAAAATTCCTTTGATTATTGATGAAGGAAATGTTACAACTTCTCATATCATGGAGAAGAAATCTCAATCATTCAAACTAAAAAATAAGGATCGAAATTTTATAATCAATTCTGGAAGAACTGGATTTTATAGAATGGACTATGATTCTGAAACTTTGGATAATATCTCACTCCTAATTGATGAAAAAATCCTAAATCATGTAGACAGATGGAGCATTCAAAATGACTATTATTCACAATGTGTAACTGGAAAAAAGAAATTACAAGATTATCTTAATTTTACGAATGCATACTTTGATGAAGATAATTATATTTCATCACTAAATCTAGCCCAGCATCTGTATTCCTTATACTCAATAACTCACAAGGAAAAATTCTCTGATGAAATTAAACAATATGCATTTAATTTCCTTAGAACCATTCATGATCGTTTAGGTTGGGATGCAAAAAAAGGAGAACCACACACAAATGCACTCCTACGTAGCTTCACAATATCTGGATTAGGCAAATTAGGCGATGAGGAAATTCTTAAAGAATCAAAAAGAAGATTTGATAAATTTTTGAAAAATCAAAATAGCTTATCAGCTGATTTACAAGAAACTGTATTTGTTTTAGTTGCATGGAGTGGCAATGAATCTACATACAAAAAATTTGCATCTCTATACAAAAAAGCAAAATCACAAGAAGAAAAACTCAGATTCCTTGCTGCAATGTGTAACTTTCAGCAAAAGAATTTATTACTAAAAACTTTGGATTTTGCTCTTGGTCCTGATGTTCGCTCACAAAATATTCAAATGCCAATAATGAGAATTGCTGCAAACCTTCATGGTAAGGATTTCTTATGGGGTTGGCTCAAAAAGAACTGGAAAAAAATTGTCAAAAAGGCAGGAATTGGTAATCCATTATTGAATAGAGTTGTTGCAAGTATTGGTCAAGTTGTTGATGCAAAACAGGAAAAAGAGGTTCGTAAATTCTTTAAAATGAATCCTTTACGAGGAACTGAAATGACTTTTGAGCAAACTATGGAGCGAGTACGTGTCACGTCAAAATTCCTAAATTTTGTTAAAAAAGAGTTTTCATAATTGATTGCACCAAAAAATTTTCTAATTATACTGATTATGATAGTTGTAATCAGTATTGTAATAATCATAGCCCCTATTTCTAATGATAACTTTGACTTCAGTCATTTTAAATTTGATGCTGTATATTTGAATGATGATAATTCTGTATTAATCACATTTTCGGATGAAACTGATAAGTCATCTTTTGCTATATTGGAAATTTTAGGTATGGAAACAACGTTTCATAAAGAATTTAAAATTAACAATTCATCATTTTCTCAATTAGTTTCTCTTGATACAATTCCAAAATATGGCTGGAAAACAACTCCTGTCATTTTGGAAATCACATATGATGAATCTAATACAGTAAAAATGAAAACTGAAATTCATGATGAGGATCAAATTCCACCTGAGATTATTTTTACATATGATGATTAATTTTAGCATCAGTTTTGTAACTTAGCATTCGTTTTATATTCAACAAGGCACATAAAATCATGCAAAAGACAGTAATCGGTTTAATCATTTTATCTATTTCCTTGACATTTACTACAATTGGATTTGAAACTGCATTTGCAGAAGAAATAAAAATTGAAAATAGTCGTGGTTCTTCAGTGCAAGGCTGTGAGGTAACAAATCTTTGTTTTGTTCCTTCATATGCTACTGCCAATGTTGGTGACACGATAACATTTCTAAATGGTGATGACGCAGCACATACTTCTACTAGCGGTACTCCTGAAAATGGACCTGATGGAGTTTGGGATAGTGGATTGCAACAACCTAATGTAGATTATTCATTTACCGCGGATACTCCTGGAACTCATAATTATTTTTGTATGGTTCATCCATGGATGGCAGGTCAATTACAAATATTGCCTGAAGGTGTAGATGTTGTAGATAACATGGTATCTGGTTATGGACAAACAGTGGATCAAACAGAATCCATAATTTATGGAGATAATATTCCTGAAGTATCTGAAAAAGATCCTGGATTAATTAGCGAAGTATTTGCAAATATTGTTACAAGTGATGGAACAAAAGGTTCCCCACTAACAATTGAGGTTGAGTTTATGGAATCAGATGGATTTGTAATCAACCACGTTAACTACGATATTAAAATAGCACAAAATGACAAAGTGATATTTGCTGAAGAAGATGCACATCGTCATTTATTCAAATACCCTGTCCATACTACTGAACCCTTGGAATATGATCCTAAAGACTATCCTGTTGACATCGATGTGACATTCCAAGGAATTGGACACTTTATAGGATCATTGAACGAAGATGCAATACTTGGGGTTCATGGCCCTGTAGGTCAAACTTCAACATTCCAAGTTGTTCCTGAATTTGGTATGGTTGTCTCACTAGTACTTGTAATATCTATTGTGGCAGTAATTGCATTTTCTGCAAAAACACGTCTAATTCAGAAATTCTAATTAAATTCTTTTTTCAAATTTTTCAATGACTGTACGTAAAAATTTGCTAAAAAGTCCACAAATCTCTCAAATTCATTTGTTGTAGAATCTGATGCAAAAAAAGATTCCCATGTAATTTTAACTGATTCGCCTTTCTTTTCAATAGAAATTGTCGCATGGTATGCATCCAGTGGTAATCCTGAAACCGCAATATATGAAAAATATTCTTTCGGTTTCCATCCTACTATATGCTCTTCTACATCTGATCCATCTTCAAATGAGATTAATCTCTTAGCGCCTACCCCACTTTTCTTTTCCCCCAAGATTTTTGTTGATTTTTGATCTTGTAGCCAATCTAATTTTGAAATTTTACTTATTTTTGACCATGCTTTTTCTAAATCTATGCCAATTATCACCGATTTCTTTACCGAACCTGAGTTCATATTGTAATACAATACTTCTCAAATTTATATAATTCAACTATTGATCTTCTGATTATGGTTTTTGGTTGGGGCAAAAAAAAGAAAGTTGAATATGATGAACCTGTAGAAAATATTACTTCTATATCTCAAACTATTGCATTGGATGAAATTCCGAAAATTCTCGATGATATAGTAATTCTTAGGAAAGGAACACTTGCAGCCGAAATAAAATCACATCGAAATAGAATTGATCCTCAAAGAGAAGTATTACTAAAAATTGCAAATGAATTATCAGAAGATGAGTTAGATCCTGATAAGCTCGATCCTCATTTTCAAATAATGGTCAATCGTGGAAAAAAAGAGGTTATCTCATCAATAAAAAAAGAATTTGCTAATCCTTTTCCTGATATCAATTCTCCGGATGATATAATGCGATTCAAAAAAACATCTACTGCTGGAATAAAAAAAGTTGGTGATATGTTAGGAAAGCATTCTAGAGTAATTCATATTTTTGCAGCAAAATATGCAAAAAAACTTACAGAAGATCTAAAAGATCTTACAGAAGATCTAAAAGATGTGGATGAATTAATTGATAATTTTAATACCACTGAAAACTCTGTCCAAACCATTAATGAGTTATTATCCTCTAGGAATAAAACACTAGAAAAAATATCCAAGCAAAATTCACGCATGAATGAATTAAAATCTTCTATTAATGATAAGAAAGAAAAAACTATAAAATTTGAAAATGAGATAAACGCGATTAAAAACTCCTCCGATTACAAGACATACCTCGATGTAAAATCACAATTATCTGATTGTGATTCTGAGGAAGTAAAAATTCGCCATCATGTTAATGATGAATTCACCAAAATTTCTAGACCTCTTGGAAAATTTGTTCATATTTCTTCGCATGATAAAGAACTCAAAGATCTGACGGCAAAATTAGCATCTACTCCTTATGACATATTAGATACTGATAATATTTCTGGAATTAAAAAAATACTTGATTCCATTGTCATCGGAATTGACTCTGGTTCTGTATCTGTAAAGGATATTTCAAAGTCAAAAGATAGTGTTGCTGAAATAAAAAATTTAATTCCTTCATTAATTTCTATCAAAGAAAAATTTGAAACAAAAAAACATGAATTAATTATAAAACTTGAAAACTTTGATTCCAAATCTCTTCAAACTGCTGAAAATAATCTAAAACGAGAAGAATCAGATATTTCTGATGATTCATCTAAATTGAAAGTATTTGAAGATGAAAATCTTGATCTAACCCATTCTTTACCTACAATACTGCATCAGATAGAAACCAATCTCAAAGATGTCACATCCACATCTTATACAATTTCATTAGACAACAAATGATCTTTAAAACAAAAAAACTAGAACGTAGTGTTGTCTTTCTTAATGAAACTCGTGACGGAATTGTCTCATATTGCAAGATTAATCATCCTGACGAAATGATTCTAATTCTCAAAGGTCATTCAAAAAAAGGCAAAATGTTTGTTGAAGGCTTAGTTATTCCGCCTTTTAATGAAACTGGACCTACTTTTGCAGGATTTCCGTCAAACCAACTCCCATTTGATTCTGATTATATTGGAATGGTGCATTCACATCCTGTAGGAACCGCTGAACCGTCTTTGGAAGATTTGAATAATTTCTTTGGACTAGTTTCAATAATTGTAAAAGCTCCATATGAGGATGATGATATGCTTGCATGGGATAGTTCTGGAAACTCAATCCCAATCCTAGCTGAATAACTGCTTATACTCAATAAGCCTTATATTTGAAATTAGGACAATTTTCTTATCATGATTAACTACAAGTCATATTTGATATTCCTATTTGCATCTCTTGCAATAAGTATCGGCTTGCAAATGATTCTTCCATTTCCATATGGACTGGGTGCCGCATTGGCTCTATTCATTGCATTTCCATTAATCTTGCGAAAAAGAATGATGAGCCGAATGAGGGGTGGTCTTGGTTCTGGTTCTGGTTCTGGAACCTCTGGTGGCGGATTTGGAGGTCTATTTGGTCAAAATAGTGACAAACCTGGAATAAAATATGAATGTCTTGTATGTCATAAAGTCTACAATGCAAGAGAATGCCCACGTTGTGGATCCTCAATGAAACGTGCAATGTTTTAGGGATACAGAATGTCTCAAACAGATTTAGCATTAGATGTAATTAGAAAAAAAGTTTTTTTCCATAATTCTGTAGATGTTTGGATATCTGCATGTGACGAAAAAAATATTGATTGGAACAATACTGAAAATTATAAAAAATTTATTTCATATTTGTTAAAGAACAATCTTCAACTTAAGGCGTTTAATTTATGTGCGCATGAAGCAGGAGCAGTTGAAGTAGAAAAAACAAAATTTACTGAATTATTGTCTGAAGAAAAAAATACTAACCCTAATGCTGCAACTTATACAATAAAACTAAATGACAAATCAATTGATCTAATCCGAAAATTCAGCATATCTGGATAGTTATCTCTTTAATTTTGGATTAACTATCGCGTCTAGAGCATTTCCAATAAAGACAAACGCCAATCCTGTTATCGCAATTAAAATTCCTGGTGGGACAATCCACCACCAAAATCCTTGTGCTGTGGCTCCATACGTGTTGGCATCATGTAGAATTTGTCCCCATGTGGGAAATGATGGATCGCCTAATCCGAGAAAACTTAATCCTGCTTCTGTAGTGATTGCTGCGGGGACCGAAATTGCTATGCTGGCAAATGCATATGGCAGCAACTGAGGAAGAATATGCCTAAAAATTATCTTCGAGTCTTTTTGTCCCATTATCTTTGCTGCTTCCACATATTGTCTAGTCTTAATCTGTAATGACATACTACGTGAAACCTTTGCAATTCCCACCCAGCTAAAAATCATAAGAAAACCTATCATCAAAAATATACTATTACTTATTGTAACTGCCAAAATTATTAAAAATGGTAATGCAGGCAATGCATAGATGACGTCATTAAATCTCATCATGGCTTCATCGGTCTTTTTTCCTTTATATCCTGAATAAACTCCATAAACTAATCCCACAACGACTGATCCGATTGATACTGATATTCCAATGAAAAGTGCAAGCGGTGTGCCCCAAAGTAATCCTACAGCTAAATCTCTACGAAGTTCATCCGTTCCCATTAATCCGAATGTCTTTCCTCCTAGAATCATTTTTGATTCTAATACTTCTGCAGGTTCTCCTATTCCATATGTGTCCATAATGAAAATATAATTACCTTTTTGCACCTGGTTTTCATTTAGATTTGAAAATATTATTTCAGTTGCACCGATAGAAAAATCAAATTGAAATTCTTCTTTATATGCATTTAGATTTTTCTTTATCATACTGTCCGTTGAGAAATACCTTTGATTATGAATCGTATCTATTTCTGAGTGTGGCAAAGAAGTGGATAATATTTCCAAAATAATTCCATCCGGACGTATTACTTTAATCTGAACTAGGTGTGAATCTGAGTATTTCGTTTTTGTTTCAAAAATAAAATCACTTGGAAAATCATCATACTCAAAGGATACTCCAAACTGCTGAGATACAAGAAAAATTTCATCTTTATGTGACTCAAAAATTTCAGCATCAATAATCTTATGCTCTGGAATTTTCTCTGAAGACAAAAGATTGACCCAACTTGGAACTGATGTTTTTGGATATAATATCCATTTCTCAGGATTATTCCATTCTTGAAATGTTGATACGGGAATTGTTGAAATTGTTATGATAGAAATTAAAACCAATCCTAGTAAAATAAAAACACCAGTTAATCCCATCTTACTTTTTAGAAATTCTCTTTTAATTTCATTTGTAGAAACACTACTCAATTTGATGTCCTCACTCGCGGATCAAAATAACCATATAGTAAATCTGCAATAAATATACTCACCAAAAATAAAACTGTTAGAATATATGTTGAACCAATAATCACTGGCAAATCCATCACGCTAATTGCCTCAAAGTATAATCTTCCCATTCCTGGCCAATCAAATACTGCCTCTGTAATTATTGCACCTCCTAGTGAACCTGATAGACTCAATGCAAGTATGGTGACAATTGGAGGCGCTGCATTTCTTAATGCATGGCTATACACTATCTTCTTTTTGGAAATACCCATAGTTTTTTTTGCAGTGATGAAATCTTCTTGCATAATTCCTACCATGAAATTTCTAACAAGATATGCCCATGCTCCAAATCCAATTAGAACAATTGTTATCACGGGTAGCGCCATATGGTATAGCAATGCCAAAACGTAGCCTGGGTCATCTGATGCTATATTTGGTGTAGCTCTTGCAGGAAAAATTTGGTAAACAAAGGCAAATACAAATATCATTAACATACCAATCCACCACACTGGGAAACTACTACTAATCACTGCAAATGTAGATGTTATACGGTCTATCTTTGAACCAATTTTGTTACTTGACGCTGCACCTAACACAATTCCAATGATGGATATAATTATTGTAGCTGTAGTAAACAACAGAATTGTTTTTGGCATCTTTTCAAAAATTATTTCTCCAACATTCGATGATCCTGAATCACTTGTAAGAAATGTTGCATTACCAAAATCCAAAATTAAAATCTTATACATGGTATATCCAAGTCTTTGTGGAGAATACCATGGCGTGTCAAGTCCTAGCGTTTTTATTCTCTCATCAATTTTTTGTTGAACAAATTTCTCAAATTCTTCTGGGTCGTTGAAGCCTTGTACAATTGATGTATTTTCTGTAATCTCTGCTCTAACTTGATAAATTACCCCTTGTTTTAGAATTGTATCCATATTTGAACCGACAAGAGAAATTGTAAGCAATAATGTTATCATTAATACGCCGAACATTGTTATCCCTCTTGTGATAAGATATCGTTTCAATCCCACACTCAAAATATCATTATTTACCTTATAACCGATTTGGGTTTAGTAGAATAATCAAATAACTTTAAAACCTTAATTCCATCGTCTAACTCATGCAAGAATTTGCAAATCCTCCTTCACTACGAAATGGAATATTTGATTTACTCTCCTCTGTAGAACTTGCAACTGACGTAAATGTAAAACTACTAGATTACACCATTCAATTATTCAAAGACAATGGGTTGTTTAGTGATTATTATGGATATCATAACATTGATCATGAACTTGAAGTAACATATATCACATTACTTTCTGGCATACATTCCTTACAAGACGAATTTCTTACTCTTGATGACTTGAATTATCTTTATGCATCTGCACTCTTGCATGATTTTGATCCTGGTAAAGCAATAGACAAGCCACATGAAAAAAATGTCATTCAATTTATCTCAAAAAATAAAACAATTCAAAAACTCCTCGCTGAAGCTAATCTTGATCCAAATCTCATATGTGCCCTGATCTCTAGAACTGTTTATCCATGGAAGGGTGACATCATAACTACTACTGATAAACTAATCCAAAACTATTTCTCAAAATCAAAAATTAAGAAAAATAAAAAACAACAAGAACACTTCAGAGAACTTGGTCATTTCTTATCTGTCTCTGATCGTATTGGTGGATACTCTCTTGGTGACTTTACAAAGGCAATGAATATGGCAAAGATGAATGCGCACTCATCAAGCTGGCATCCTGCATTCATTGTCACCCGTTCGGTGTCATTCTTTGAAGATATGCTAAACAATGAACCAGGTATGTGTCATCGTGTATTATTTGGATTGCCAAAACACATGAGAAAAAATCTTCTAGATAACATTACTGAATTTATGAAACTACGCCAAGAAGAGATTAAAATCTACAACAAATTTGTTTATGATGGATTACCTTTGGTTCCATGCATAGAAAAAAATACAATCTCTGAAGATGTGTCTGATGTTTTGCTATCGATATATAGAGAACTACCAAAACCTTTACAATTTTCACGAGATGATTTTATCAATTCACTTGATGATTCTGACACAATTCTAAACACGTTACGTGTAGGTGATAAAAATGGCGCCATAGTTGGATTTGCAAAAGGTGGTCCACTTGAAAAATACAATTTCGAATTGGACTTTGAAGACAAAAATCGTGGAAAGAATAACACCATATTTTTGGAACCTGTTGCAATAAAAAATGGCTATTGGGGATTTCATGGTGGAAGAGAAATTCGCCAGCTATTCATGATGCAAGTTCAGTCTCAAGGATACAAATTCATGACAAGTTTCACGATGCGTGATGTTATAGAGGAACGCAAGAAAAAGGAAAAAAATATCGTATTTGTAAAAAAGTTTGATCCTGAGCGATGGGATTATTTCAGAGTAGTTCTATAGTTATCACGTGACTAAAATAGATGTATTAATTCAAAAAGGAACTGAGAATCTCCGAAATGGTAATTTTGAAAATGCATTGAGTTTTTTTGAGCAAGCATTACTTCTAAAACCTGATGATCCTGATTTATGGAATAACAAAGGAATTGTATTGAGAAGTTTGGGTAGATACAATGAGGCTTCTGATTGTTATAACAAATCTCTTCAATTAGACCCTAGAGATCGTGCTTCATCTTAAATCTGATTGTACCTTTATTCATAAATTATTATAATTATCCTTTTTTGATGATTTGTGGCATCTGTTCTAACATATTTGCATCCGTAATTAATTTTCCCTCAAATCTAAAATTAGTTTTTTGAGAAAATGCCTGACCTCCAATGAAAATTGGAAGTTTTTTGTATTCGTTGTGAATCTTCTTAACCAGTCTTTGTCCAGACCTGATATTATCTTCCAATGTAATTGACACAAATAATGCATCAGGCCTTGCTGTTTTGATAAATTCTATTAATGATTCTGATGGTGTAGCTGGAGATAGATTAAATGTTGTAAATCCCTTAGAAGTTAAAAATGAATCTAGCACATTACATCCTAAATCATGATCTTCACCAACTGGCGTGGTCAGAATTACAACTCCTCTATCATATTTGGATTTTCTGAAATCATCTGAAATTACTTTGACTAAACTATGTGCAATATTACTTGCAACATGTTCGGTCGCAATTGATAATTCTCCATTAGACCACAAGTGTCCTATTTTTGTCATCACTGGTGTCATAACTTTCTCATAGAATTTATCTAGTGAATTATTTGAAACAAAAGATGTATAGACATTCATCGTTTCTTTTAGATTGCCATCAGTTAATGATGTAAATAATTTATCTCTTAATTGTCCAATTAATTGTTCATATTTTTTTCTGTCTTTTGATGTGTTTTGGAGCAAAAACGAATTAATTTTTGCGTCTTCTCTATATTCTTCTGGTATATCATCTCTTGACACTGCAGACTTCTCTCCAAGATATTTGATAGTCTCCTGCCTTGAAGTTTTCCTTTTTTTATCCCACGTACTTTTTACTAAATACAGGTACTCGTATCCTTTTACTTTCTTCTTCCTAAGAAACACCATCTACATTTTCGTTGTATAATGCCTAATAAACATAACTAGTGCTAACATTTTGAAACAAATGAATATTTGGTATATAATATAAAAAAATTCTAAATCTTATGAAATGCATTATGTGATGAAAATATGGCTAATCCTGCAATTCCGACACCTATGAAATTTCTGATCGTCATGAATAGATTTGGCTCTGATGCAATAAACGATGCTTGAAAAACTATGTGAGAATTATCACACGCCCAAAATATAATTGTCATCCATGATAATACTCCTGCAATTAAATAACCACTTTTTATTTTTCGGAAAACCAAAAATAGGCTAAAACCAATTGTCACATACCAAATTGATAAAACTATTATCCAAAATGGCTCAAAGAATTCACCTCGTTCATCAGCCCAATAATATGCAGAACTGATAACTATCAGAGCAATTAATGATGCCAATAATAAATTGTGATTAAACTGATATGACGTTTTCATGTTGATGATATTTTTATCTACTTTGAAATCTCCCATTTTCCTCACATATTTTTTGATAATTATTATTCAAAGTTATGATTACCATTATATTTGATCATTTCTGGCAAATTTCATGGTTGAAACAAAAGACCTAGATGTAATAATCAAGAAAATTGGCAAACTGCACAAAATGATCAGATTTGTTGCAATTATAAGTAAAAATGGAAAAATACTAAAAACTGAAATGAGAGATGAAGTTCCATCATTACTCAAAAATAAAAATGAAGAAAAATTTTGCCAAGACGTAACAGTACGTAGAAAGATGAGAGAAGAATTTGATAAAACATTGGGCAAAGTGAGATTTGTGAATGTAGAACGTGAGAACGTATCTCAAATTGTTATGTATGCAAAGAATAAATCATTATTTGTTACAGTAGAGCCAGAAATCTCAATTAATGATAAAGCCAAAATTATATCCCAAATCAAAAAAATTACTGCTAATCTGAAATGAAAATCTTAATTGATGAAATGGATGACGGGATGGATGAACGTCTCATTCATCTTGGCTATGATGCATACAGTGTAAAAAAACTTCGAAGTGAGGGCAAAAAACTACATACTGACTATTCTGTCATAAATTATGCGAAAGAAAATGAGATGATTCTCATTACACGTGATACTGAGAGTGGTCAGGCATGTGAAGAAAATGGGTTACCTTGTATATTGCTTGATAATGATGAAATTTTCAAAGTTGTCACAGAAAAATTACGTAACTTCTAACCAAATTATTTATTCAACTGTTTAAAAACTGATATATGAAATATTGTGACGGTCGTGGAACTTCATACAAAAATGGAAATTCATTCGATGACTGCAAAAAAATTGCTGAAAAGATTAACACCCGATTAAAGATTACTATATCTGACAATGGCTCAATGCCTTGGAAACAACTCTCCGAAGAAGTAGATCATGATGAATTAGTATACAAATTGGTCTTGAAATATCTGCGACGCGATGGATTTGATATTGGTAATATCAAAAACCCACAAATCACTGTAAAATCTAATTAGTATTATTTTGAGATTTTATCATTCTCCTTGAAATGATAAACGGTGTTAATACCAAAATTGGTATTGTTATTGCAATGAACATTGTCTGAAGTTCTGTCACTGCAATTGTAAATGTCACTGCACTAGTTGCTCCTACAAATAATGAAAGAAATGATCCTACACATGTTGGGCATGCAATGAATAGTCCTGTAGTTGCTCCAATACTTCCAAGACCTCCTGTCTTTTTGGTAACTGAAATTGCATTGACTGCCAATGCAGTATTCACTGCAACAAGATATGAGACTATAATCTGTAAGAGCAAATTAACGGGAACTATGTTAACTCCTACATGCTCTGTTAGATAAGCTACAATTTTTGGCATATATCCTGGTGGTCCACAACATGGTGTAACGTGTGCTGATGGAACCTCTGCACCATAATGATATGAAAACACTACTTCTGGTTGATAAATCAAAATTCCTGAAGTCATTGAAAAAAACACTCCATAAATGATAAATGTCACAACGAATATTTTTTTGGCCTTGCTATCTAGCGTATTATTGCAAATCATAGACAATGCAGTGGTGTTTCCAGTAGCTGCAACCCTTTTTTGAAATTTACGAAGCCCCATTCCAATCATTCCTATCGAAATAAAAAATAAGACATAAAATGCAATTCCCAATCTTTCAATGGATTGAACTGCATCGGGGGTAATCTCTTGATACTCGAACCGAACATAGATCAAAAATAAGACTCCAATTGATACCAATCCTAAAATAATTAGTTTCTTGTCATTTTGACCGCCTTTGACAGTCTTTGTTTTCATGTGGGATCTTTTACGTGGTTCAATAAATTTTATAACATATAATCTGTAATTGAATTTAAGAATGGATATTAATGAAATACAAGATCCTGATTATGAGGTAGTTACGATTAGTAATTTGGGCTTTGTTGATCCATATGGAAATGAGGGTCTTGTTATTCTATGCTCTGATGATAAACGAGAATTTCATATGCGTGCATTCTCTGGAGAAGTATCACGTCACATAGCCAGTTTTCTAGATGATGAACACGATTCTGTTCCAACAATTTACAAAATGTTGGAAGATATCTGTGAGGCAAATGAATTATTGTTAGTTAAGGTAAAAATTTATGAAAGTGGTGATGCACTTCGTGCAAATCTCTACCTTACTGGAAAAAAAGACCTTGTTTTGCGTAATTATAGGGCGTCGGACGCAGTTGCACTAGCAGTTTATTATAAAATTCCAATTCTTGTTCGAAGTAATATGCTAAAAAGTCCTATAGAAGAGGCTACGTAACAATTTCTCTAATCTTGTCTTCTTCGATGGCTCGCTTTATTTCCATTGCTATACGTCGTCCAATTCCAAATGTTGTTCCATATTGATATTTAGTATATGGACTGGTTGTTGCAACAATTGGATTTCCAGGAACTCTTAGTGATACGTCATAAACTATCATTTCCAAATCCTTTGTAATGACGCTTTGAAGTGAAAATGGACCAATAATTCCTGGGGCATATTCTTTTTTTACTGCCCGGACAAATTTATCGCCCATCTTGAAGACTTTTTCTAATAATGATTCTCTGATACTTGCAGGTGTATGTCCTACTTCGATGTTTTGCAATGGAATATCCATCTCCAATTGTTGTTTGGCAGGTAGTGCATTATAATCATGTATGTTAGTTTGAAGCCGTCTTTCAATTCCAATAAAATCTACTTGATTTGAAATTGGTGTGTGAAAAAAATTAAAATTGAGATATGTCCCTATAGCTAATTCTTCAATACTGGCTTTTTCCAAATCCTTTCTGGCGATAAGTCCTTTCTTTATTTTTTCTTCAGATTTTTCTTTATAATCTGCATATGATGTGACTGTAAAAAACGCACGCTCTAACTTCCTGTCTTTTTCCATCACTTTGACAATTGCTGGTTTGTTGATGGATTTTGGATTCTCAAAGATCTTTGGATATTTGATTCCTGCTTTTTTTAACAAATAATATTGATTTCTTTTATTTTCTCTTTCTTCAGCTTGGAATAGTTTCCTGTTCCCAAATATTGGCACCTTTAGCTTATTTTCTAATATGTCATACCCAAGATATGCTGTAAGCGAACGATGTGGTACAATTATTGTATTCTCATCTCTCATTATTTTTTGATTTATTGGACTTGCCATGTCCTTGAATTTATTCACAATTTTTATCTCATCAGCGATTCGACTAAATCTCTGATAAGGTACCTCTCTTCCTTTCTGACAAAACACCATTGTTTCAAAATTTTCATCTTTAGCGCCATCCATTATCTCTAATGCTGAATGACTTCCTAACACTCCGATTTTTGGATCTGTGTATTCTGATGCAATTTTTTGCATTTCAGATCTCTTAATCATATGATACTGTTTTGTCTTGTAAAATTAAATGCTTCTTTAGAAGAGTTTTCTACTTGTAATTTTTTAATTATGTATGAGTGTTGAAATGGTTCTGGTTGGCATGGTTCTTTTTGGTGGTATGGCTGCGGCTGGTGTCAAAATTTGGTTAAACAAAAGAAAAGAATCTCAGCAATTAGATGAACCTCAAGCGTAAATTTTCATATTCAGTTATATTTTGTAAAATATGATTTAACAAGTACATGAAACTTGTGATTGGAATTACTGGTAGTACTGGTGTCATATACGGTATTCGTTTACTTGAAGTTCTAAAAGAAAAGGGTGTCGAGACAAATCTTGTAATGTCTGAATGGGCAAAAAAATGTGTCCCGATGGAGACAAAACATGATATATCCTATGTTGAGTCACTTGCAACTGAAGTGACCGATGAGAATAATATGGCTGCAAACGTTTCTAGTGGAACTCACAAGACTGATGGAATGATTGTAATTCCATGTACTATGAAAACATTATCTAGTATTGCTAATGGTTATGATGAAACTTTGGTTGCACGTGCAGCAGGTGTAACTATGAAAGAATCTAGAAAGTTAATTCTAGTTGCAAGAGAAACCCCTCTAACTGCTATAAATTTAGAAAATATGCTAAAACTTGCAAGACTTGGAGTTGTGATTTTACCCCCTGTAACTGAATTTTATACAAATCCTACATCAATAGATGCAATGATTGATCACATTGTTGGTAAGTGTCTTGATCAATTTGATATTGAGCATGATTTGTTTACTCGTTGGGGTAGTAAGTAGCCCAAAAAAATTTACACTGGTTTTATCTTGAAAACTCATGTTAAAGATATCTTTTGAACGAGAAATCAATGCTGATATTGTAAAAGCATTTGATATAATATCTAATTTTGAGAATTTTCAAAAATTATTTCCAGATTTTTATCCCTCGATTTTAATAAAATCTGTAAGGGATGATAGCTCTCTTGTGGCTGAACATCTTAAACTTCATGATACCGAATTCATCATAATGGCTAAACATTTCACATCAAAGCCTCACTCACATGAGATGCGTATTGTTGGTGGAGACATTAAAGGAAGTAGTATTAATGAAATCTTTAGTTTTGATAATGGGAAAACATCACTAAAAGTTAATGCTGAATTAGATGTAAAATCATCGCGATTCTCAAAGAGTAATCCATATGGAGAATCACTGAAAAATTTGTATGATGCAATGATAAAAGAAATTGAAAAATCCTAGTCTTTACTTTCTTTGAAATCTTTTAGTTCTCTATCAGCTTCAATTTCTCCTTTCTTGTATTCACCTTTGGCTTTACCAAAAGTTTTTGCCAATTGAGGAATTTTTTTTGCTCCGAATAACAGTACGCCTGCTGCAACAATTACAATTATCCATTCGCTTCCTCCTGGGATGAAATTGAATACACTCTCAATCATGATTCAACTATTGATAAATTCTCATTTAAGTCTTGAGGGTCTTTCTTTCTTGTCTTTCAGCTACTACCATGCCTGCAAAATATAATGCAATCATTGGTAATGATACAAACCACATTGTCACGCCACTTCCATCCGGTGTAATTACTGCACCAAATACGATTATAGCAATTATTGCATATCTCAAATTTCTTCTCCAAAATTTTGCATCTACTAACCCTGATAGACTAACTGCATACATTATGAGTGGCAATTGAAATGATATTCCAAATGCTAACAAAAACTGTAAAACAAATGTTACAAAGTCCATGATATTCAAGAATGTAATTAATCCTGCAGATTCTCCATATCTGTAAAGAAAATCTAAAATAAACGGAATAACTGCGGCATATGAAAATGCACACCCTATAATGAATAATCCTATTGCAGGAACTGTAATGGAGCGACCTACGTTAATTTCTCTATCTTTTAATGCAGGTTTCAAAAATGATATGAACTCTCTCACAATGATTGGTATACTTAATACAATTCCAATCAATGCAGCTATGTAAACTTGAGAAAAAAATGCCTGTCCTGGAGCTGTTTGAATTAATTGAACCCCTTCTGGAACTAATTCCCCTCTCATTACATTTGTGAATTGGGCTGCAATGTTGTTTAGTGGCTCGGGATATGGATAGTATAATGTAATGCCCATGACATCAAAAGGCGTTGCATGAAACGTTAGAATGAATACAGTAATGACTAGAATTGATATAATTGAGCGAATTACTCTTTTTCGTAATTCTTCAATGTGTACGTTTACTTCGCTAATCTCTGACATCTAAATTTCCTAATGGTATGTCTTTAACAAAAATGTTTCAAATATCCTAGGTAGGAACTGGAAGAAGTTTGGCTTCTGGATAGCCCCATTCTTTTAGCTGTTCTTGTGTTGTATCGTGTAATTCAATTGTTATTATTGGATTCATTGTAAATTCATCTTGTAATTCATTTGCTAATTTAGCAATGTCTTTACCTGAATAGATCTCCTTTGAATCTACTAAGAAAATTCTTTCACCTTTTTCATATTCTTCTCCTCCAAATCTCTTTTTGAGGAATTTTGTAATTCCTGGTAATTCATTTCTTTCAATATTATTGTAATAGTATGTCATGCCTTTCTTTGATTCATAGTCGTGTGGGGTTCCTGCTTTGTAAAGAAATACTCCAAAGAATATTGCTTCTTCTTCTGGCTCCTTAGTACATTTAATGTCCCAGTTGAGAACTTTATTCTCATCATGAGTTACTTTTTCCATATCTTCTGGAGTTAATTTCCAGTATCGAAATTTTGCCATATCACGCAATATTGGTACCATTATAAATTCAATTCCATATGCAAAATGATCCATTTTCTGAAAAAAACAGCTTATATTGTATTATCCAAGTTAGAACATATTGCCTAATTTCCAAGTAAGTGTTGTAATAGAAAATAAACCTGGAATTAGTGATCCTGAAGGTGACACAATACTAAATGATCTTGTATTAAAGGCCAAGAACACAAACATTACAAAAATTCGCTCTGGAACAATTCTAAAATTTTCAATTGCTGAAAAAAATGAAAAAAGCGCAAAAGATAAAGTTATCAAAATTTGTGATGAATTGCGAATTTACAATCCTCTGGTAAGCAAGGTTACTGCCACTGCAGAAAAGGTCTAGTCGTTACTAATACTCTTAATTGTTCCATCCACTAAAAGCTGATCTCTTAGATAACTTGCAAGATCTGTTTGTGTGACGACTCCAACTAGTTTTTCATTATCTAAAACTAATAATCGACGGATGTTCTTGTTTAGCATCTTTTGTATGGCATCTTCTATTGTAGTAGTTGGGCCAACAGAACGAAATTTGTATGACATGATCTCTGAAATTAAGACTTCACTTGATTTTTTGTCTTCAACTGCAATTCTACGAACAAAATCACTCTCACTTAACACTCCTTGTGGAATTCCATCATTCATGACTACGAGAAAACTAATATCATTTTCAGCAATGATCTTTGCTGCATCTTGAGCAGTTTTATCATTCTCAATTGTAATGACATCTTTTTCCATTATATCTCGAATTTGTCCCATGAATAGAAATGAAAATTTCTAAAATAAAAGCATGTCATCAAGAAATCAAATTTATACCGCGAAATCAAAGGCAAATTGTGAAAGTCGGGGTTATAGTTTTTCCTGGCAGCAATTGTGATCGTGACATGTATCACGTATTGACTGATGTCTTTAAACTAAAGGCTGAATTTTTTTGGCATGAAAAAAATCTCCCAAAAAACATAGATGCGGTTGTCCTTCCAGGTGGATTTTCATATGGTGATAGACTCAGAGCCGGAGTTATAGCTGCTCACAGCCCTATAATCTCTGATGTAAAAAAATTATCTGAAAAAGGAATTCCAATTTTGGGTGTTTGCAATGGTTTTCAAATTCTAGTAGAATCTGGATTACTCCCAGGCGTTTTATTGAAAAATGAGTCGCTTAATTTCATGTGTGAATGGACAAATCTTATTGTAAATAACAACAAGACTCCATTTACCAGGAAACTAAAAATCAATCAGAAAATCCCAATCCCGATTGCAAATGGAGAAGGAAGATATTTTGTTGATAACAAAACTCTATCTCAACTAAAAAAGAATAACCAAATTGTCTTCTCATATGAAAATAAAGTTAATGGCTCTATCTCACAAATTGCAGGTGTTTGTAACTCTGATGAAAATGTAGTGGGAATGATGCCTCACCCTGAAAGAGCATCTGAAAAAGAAATTAATCCGATTGATCACAAGCCTTCTTCATTAATCTTTGAATCTCTAATTGAATCTGTAGGTATGAAAAATTGAGTTTTCAAGAGCATGAACAATTGCATATTAAAAAAAATGTAAAGCGAAAGCTTACTGACACTGAATTACAAATCCTTGCTGCAGAATGGTCCGAACATTGTTCTTACAAGTCATCAAAACAACATTTGAAAATGTTACCTACCACGGGCCCAAACGTTATTGTTGAAAAGGGCTATGATTCCGGGGTCTTAGATGTAGGTGATGGATACGTTGTAACTGTACACATTGAAAGCCATAATCATCCTTCTGCTGTCGAACCATTTGGTGGAGCTGCAACTGGTGTTGGGGGTGTCATTCGTGACATCTTGTCTGCTGGAACACGACCAATTGCTTTGTTCGATGGATTGAGATTTGGTAACATCGAAAATGATGTGCATGCAAGATGGCTATTCAAAAATGTTGTTGCAGGAATTGCAAACTATGGAAATTGTCTTGGCATTCCTACAATTGGTGGTGAAGTTGAATTTGACACTTGCTACAAAAATTATGCACTGGTCGATGTTGCTGCTGTAGGCTTTGGTAAAAAATCTAAATTAATTAAAAATCATGCAAACCCTGGTGATTTAGTTTTGCTAATTGGCGGGGCTACTGGCCGTGATGGTGTTGGTGGCTCACAATTTGCTTCTGATATGCTAGAAGGTGAAGACCGTTCGGCTGTACAAATACCTGATCCTTTCATTGAAAAATTAATCATAGAAGCAATTCTGGAAGCTCGTGATGCAAAATGTATCAACGCAATGAAAGATTTGGGTGGCGGTGGTTTGTCATGTGCCATATCTGAAACAGCTGAAAGCTTAGGAATTGGTATTGAACTTGATGTTAAAAACGTCCATTTGCGAGAATCTGATCTGTCTCCTGACGAAATAATGATTTCCGAATCTCAAGAACGAATGCTAATAATTACAAATCCCAAGAAACTCTCAAAAATCACACAAATTTGTGAGAAATTTAGAATTCAATGTTCTGTTATTGGTAAAGTGAAAAAAGACAAAATGATGCATGTCAAAAAAGGAAAAGAAACTTTGGCATTACTTCCTGCTGATTTTGTTGCACGTGGTCCACTCATTGATAGAAAAAAATCAAAACCAAAATATCTCTCCAAACTCCCTTCATCACCCAAACTGAAAAATAAAAAATCACTCTCTAACGTCTTGTTAGAATTACTCGCTTCCCCTAATATTGCAAGTAAACACTGGGTCTTTAGACAATATGATCATGAAGTTGGAATTAGAACTGTAATAAAACCTGGATTTGATGGCTCAGTTTTACGTTTGGACAATGGAAAGTCATTGTCTGTAAAAATTGATGGTAATCCAAAACATTGTTACCTTAATCCTAGACAAGGTGCTATTGGATGCTTTGAAGAAGCATGTAGAAATGTTGTTTGTACTGGTGCCACTCCAATTGGAATGGTTGATCATTTACAGTTTGGCAATCCTGAAGATCCGGAAATATTCTGGACATTTATGGAATCAATTGAAGGAATCACTGATTTTGCAAAATCTCTTAACATTCCTTGTGTTGGTGGCAAAGTAAGTTTCTATAATGAAACCTCTGACGGTCCTATTAAGCCAACTCCATTAATTGGAGTTCTTGGGTTGATTGAAAAATCCCCGTTGATACCAACTCTCCCATCAAAAAATGATGTAATTTTACTTGTTGGTCAAACAAAAGATGAGCTTGGAGGTTCTGAATATTATGAGTATATACATAACTTCATTGGTGGAACTGCGCCTCACGTAGATGTTTCCGAATCAAAGAAAAATATGAAATCCGTCTTATCATTAATCTCAAAAAATCTTGTTAAAATTGCACATGATTGTTCTAAAGGTGGTCTTGCAGTTGGAATTTCAGAGTTATGTATTTCTGGTAAAACTGGTTGTACTGTTGATTTGCATATGGCATCTACATTGTCTCCCGAAAAAACATTATTTTCTGAAAGTCATTCACGCTACATCTTAGTAATAGAAAAAAAGAATTTGAAATCTACCAAGATGCTATTGTCTAAAAATAAATGCTCATTTTCTGAACTTGGAAAATTCTCTGGCGATCAGATAATCTTTGAATCTGATTCTAAACCAATTTTGAAACTAAGAGTTGATAAGGCAGAAAATAACTATCTTAATTCATTGGGAAAAATAATTCAAAATGGTTAAAGAAAACTGTGGCGTAGTTGGAATTTTCAGTAACAGCGATGTCAATGTAATTCCTATGGTGATTGATGCATTACGTGCTTTACAACATAGAGGCCAAGAAGCATGGGGTCTAGCAATTCCAAACAGAGCTCCTCTGAAGAGAATTGGACTTGTATCTGCATCATCTGGTGAATTCAAAAAAATCACTGAAGAATATGCATCCCACTCTGCAATAGGTCACGTAAGATATTCCACTGTTGGAAAAAGTGATCTTGAAAGTGCACAGCCATTAAAGGTCAAAGATCTATGTGTTGCCCACAATGGAACTATCTCTAATGTTGAAGAATTATCTAATCTTGTTGGTGGCTGCACGTTTACTCCACAAAATGCTAGTGATACACTTGTTGCAGCACAGCGTTTGGTGTCTTTAATCACTGAAAATGGCAAGCTTGGGAGTGCGTTATCCATACTGAAAAATGAAATGGTTGGTTCGTATTGCTTTACGTTTCTTTCTGATGATGATGCAGTATTTGCTGCAAGAGACCCAAAAGGATTCCGTCCAATGGTTATGGGTCATAAAGAAGATGGGGATGTTCACATTGTTACTTCTGAATCATCGGCAATCTCTGCAATTGGTGCAAAATTAGTACGTGATGTCGTACCTGGCGAATTAATTAAAATCAGTAAAGATGGCATGGAGACAGAAATGTTCTCTGATGAAACAAGTCGGGCTCATTGTTCTTTTGAATTTACGTATTTTGCACAGCCATCAAGTAAGATGGAGGGAACAAACATCTATCTGGCACGTAAACGTATTGGGCAATTCCTTGCAAAAAAATATCCGCTTCCTGATGCTGACGTCGTAATTCCTGTTCCTGATTCTGCACGACCTGCTGCATTAGGCTTTGCGCAAGAACTTGGAATACAATTTGATGAAGGACTGCTAAAAGATCGTTACAGCAAGAAAGGGCCATTACGAAGTTTCATAGAACCACATCAAAGTGATAGAGTTGAAATTAATAGATGGATTATTCCGATACGAGAAGTCATTGAAGATAAACACATCGTGGTAATTGATGACAGTTTAGTTCGTGGTACTAGTTCTAAAGCAATTATCAAAGCATTACGTCGATCTGGTGCTAAAAAAATCAGTATGTTAATTACATACCCTCCAATCAAATTCCCTTGTTATGCGGGAATTGATTTCCCATCTCAAGAAGAACTTGCAACATTTGATAATGGAAAAGATTTAACAGAAAAAGAAATGATTGAAAAAGTTCGTAACGATATTGGTGCTGACTTTTTAGGTTATAATGATGCAGAAAATCTTGCAGATGCTGTTGGTATTCCAAAAGACTCTATGTGTTTCACTTGTGCAACCGGAGATTATGCGCCTCTGGGTATAACCCCAAATTTTAATAAGCTAAAACAAATAAAGTCTGTCTAATGGAAACTGCATATGTTTTAGTTCAATGCAAGATTGCACATGAGATGGAAGTGTTAAAGGCATTATTAGAAATTGATCTAGTAAAAGAAGCAAAAGGTACATTTGGTTATTATGATATATTTACAAAAATTCAGGGGGAAAGCTCCTCACAACTTGATGAAATAATTACAAAAAAGATTCGTAATATACCTAATGTAACTACCACCACTACCCTATCTATAATTCCTGATCAAGATTTTGAGAAATGAGTAAAAAAACACGTTCAATTGATAAGAAAGGATTTTCAAATAAATTTTTTGAAGAATTAGACAAAGAACATGATAATGCAAAGGACTTTGCAAAACGACAAAAGGAATTAAAAGAAAAAAAGAAGAAACAAATCTAATTCCTGTTCTTTTATACTAATTTTACAAGTAGGTTACAACCAGATTGGGAGTGATTCTTATCCTTCCTGCAAGTTAGGCTGAATCACTCTCATCTCGGGGATTTAAATACTGATTTTGTAATACTATACGATGAAATTACGATGTACATCTTGTGCAAACTTCTGTTGTGATGGAAAAAAATGCAATTGTTCTTGCCATAAAAAGTCATTTAGTCGAACAAATTCATATCTATCAAATGTAATGGATGTCCTCACAAAACAGAAAATTAAATCTATAAAAAGTATTGATCTAAGTTGGCAATCTAACATTCTTGGCTCAATGATGAGACTTGAATAAGAAAAATCTATTATTCTAGTTTTTTGTTGTTCTTTAATGACAAGTAAAATTCCCATCTTTGGGGGTATTGGATCTGCTGTTGCAGGCATAGTGTTCGTATTGTTTTTTACTCCTTCCGGTATTTTTCAAGAAGAATATTCATTATCTGTTGATCCTACGAAAGAAAAACAAACTTTGTTTATCATGGCACGTGTTTCCTTAGAAAACACTGGCACAAAACCTCTAACAAATGTTAATATTGATTTTGGTGACGGTGATAGAACATATCTTGGTACGCTAAAACCGGGACAATTTGTAATTATCTCTCCTCCGCAAGGTAATTCATTGCAATATGTTATTGTAACAGCTTCAGAAGGAATCTATGTGAGCAAAGTTTATCGTTTACCAGTTGCAATGCCTGGAATGATGGGTTCATAGGTGTTTTTATGGAATTTCTTAATTCAGGAAAAGTAAAAGATATTTACGATATGGGTAACGATACTCTCTTATTCAATTTTAGTAATCGTGTTTCTGCATATGATGTAAAATTTCACGATGAGATTCCAAAAAAGGGACAAGTATTATGTAAATTTGCACAATTTTGGTTTGAACAATTAGATGTGGAAACTCATTTCGTAAAAGCACACTCTGATACTGAAATAATTGTAAAAAAAATGCAAATGTTGCCAATTGAATGTGTTGTACGTGGTTATTTTTACGGAAGTATGGTGAATCGATGGAAGTCTGGTGAAATTATTTTACCTGAGGGCACTAACACTGAACTTGCGACAAAGCTTCCAACTCCTGTCTTTGATCCTACAACAAAATCTGAACATGATATACCAATCACAAAAGAGGATATCATAAAACAAAATCTTGTCACTATAGATGATTATGACTGGTTATCTGAAAAATCAATTCAAATTTACAACAAAATGTCGTTAATTGCAGATGCTGCTGGTTTCATATTGGCAGATCTGAAACTGGAATTTGGAAAATTAGATGGAAAAATCACTCTTGGTGACTCTATTGGCCCTGATGAATATCGGTTATGGCCTAAATCCTCTTACTCTCCTGGAAAAATCCAAGATGCATATGATAAACAACTCCTTCGTGACTGGTTGACTGAGCATGGATATCATACACAGTTTGAGAAATCAAGAGCGAATGGGCAAGAACCTGTCGCACCTCAAATTCCTAGCGAACTTATTCAAAAAATGACTGATAGGTATGTTGCAGCATATGAGCGCACGACTGGTCTTTCTCTTTAACTCGATTCTTCAATTCTATATTTGCATCTGCCACTCATTTTTGACTACTTTTCATGATTTTAGAGACTTTTTCCAAAAAACCCTGATTTTTTTGCCTCTACGGATTTTTTTGTAACCATATTGATATTATTGATACTGCTATGAATAATATAGTAAATGTTACAATAATTATAATATTAATACTATAATTATACAGTCTGTTACTAGATCTTTAGTTGCATAAAAAAAATAACGGAATTGGACAAATAAATGTGATACAGATAACTTTTAGCTAAGATCTATAGAAAATACTACATGTCAACAATACTCGAAAAACCAATATCGGTGAATCGTACTCTTGCAACAAGTCTGGAACATGCAAAAGCTATCGAGGACCCCGCACGAGCAAAAATTCTGCAAATGCTATATCGAAAACATCTAAACGCAGAACAAATCACAAATCAATTAAAAAAGAATGGATTCAAAAAGGCTCTTACGACAACTAGACATCATCTAGAAATCTTGAAAAGTGCTGAATTAATTGAAGTGGTAAAAATTGAAGAAAAGCGTGGTGCCATGATAAAATATTACGGTACATCGACCAAGTTACTCGACTATGAGACCCCAAAAGACTTTGAGAAAAAATACTCGACAGTCATAAAGTCAACGTCAAAGCATATTGAACAACTTCTGGACGGACTTTCAAAAAAGACTGGTAAGGCTAAATCATCTCAAAGTAAGCAGGAATATAGTCAATACTTGATGATGGAGATTGTAAATCGTGCGGTTACAACAGTCTTTGAAAAAAGACACTGATTACAACACCTCTATAATCATCTTACCCTTGGTTTGCGGGTTTTGAAGGAGACTGACTAAGTCTCTAGGTATGTCATTGGATGCCTTGTCGCAATTGATAGCGATAGTACGGGAGCATGTAAATGCACTTTTACGAAGTACTATATCGCTTACGTGCTTTAGCGTTAGCTTTTTGGAACCTTGACCTTGAATTTTGAAGGTGAATTTTCCTACTTTAAGTGTGAATGTGATTTTTGATTTAGGATTTTGAATTTTTTCTTTCATTTTTTCAGGTAAATCTATGCATGATATGCCTGAATTTACTCCTACAATGCAATCTCCTTGAGGTGTAAGGTTGCTTTCTTTGGTAATTTCCAACGTTTTTTCGTGTAGTGATAAAACTTGCTCATGCCCTGTGAATGGTATCGTTAACTTCATGGTATTTTGAAATTTTTGAGACATAAATATTCGATTTGTGTTACTTTAGTATGGATTCCAAGGCTGAAACGTTGCTAAATGGTAAAAATCTGGTATTTTTGGCCACTTCTATGCCTGATGGTTCTCCACAAGTAACTCCTGTATGGGGTGATTTTGAAGACTCACACATACGAATCAATACTGCTGAAGGTAGACTAAAGCACAAAAATATACTTCGTGATCCTCGTATTGCAATATCTGTAGTTGATTCTAAGAATCCTCTTGATATGACCTCGATTAGAGGTAAAGTAGTTGAAATAATACCTGATTATGAATACAAACACGCTGATTTTTTAACAAAACAGTACATGGGAAAAGAAACATACCCTTTCAAGCGTCCTGGTGAAAAAAGAGTCATTCTCAAGATTGAGCCTGAAAAAATATTTGTTCTTCCTTCCCTACCTATGAACGAGGAGTAACAATAAACAATATTTCTAAATTCGAATTTAGAAATATTACTTATCTTACACCGTAGGTTTTACTCACATTTTTTTTGCAGGCTGCGCAGATCTAACGGTGATCTTTTGTTTTACCGAAAAAAACGAGCGAAAAGGCTTGATATTTTCTGAGATAAAGGGGGTTTAGCTTTTACGCCTGACTTGAATAAACACACTATGTTGTAATGGCCAATGGTGGTGTTTTGACCTTTGGTTCGCATATCTACGAACAAATGTTCAACCCCCCGTGTTTTTTGGCATTTTTGAAAATATGGTCTATTCGTAAATTGGTGATGATATGGAGGGGGTTTAGCTTTTACGAACAAATTGGATTTTTCTGATTAAAATGTCTTGATCAAAAATCGATTTGTTTTTTCACTCATTTCTATAATTTCTTCCAATGCTTTGAAGAAAGATGGCTGATTTAGCTGTTCTTGTTTGTCTAAAATGATGTAAACCCCTACCTTTCTCTTTCCATCTTCATCTAAAAATTTACCAACTGCCTTGATTGAATAACAAAAATCATCAATCTTTTTCTTAAAGTTATCTTGTTCTTCTTCATTTAACTCTCTAAATCTGATTAATTGTTTAGTTTTCATTTCGATCTTGATTCCTATGACCAAGATATTCTCCTGGGCCTTAGGTTCAAAAACTTCTGTATTATTTCCCAACCCGTCTGAATTGTTTATTGTAATTTTGAATATTGTATCTTCTGATTTTGCTTGATTGAAATCATAGTTTTCATGTATTAGCCATCTCTCTACATTGTCTCTTAGACGTGACATGATGAACAAAACTATTCATGATATAATTAGTTTAACACATTCGAATTAATAATATTTCTAAATTCGAATTTAGAAACATTTACACATTTACACTGTAATCTTGTTCATAAACTCCTGTGGAAACTAATGAGATGTTTATGATAATGTTAATTGCAGTTAGAATGATACCTACCCATAAACATTTTTTTGCTTTTTGAGGATCATCTCTTCTTATTGCAAAGTATGCAATTATTCCGCCAATCAATCCAAAGAAAATTGGAACTAAATACCATGCACGTGAGCGAATCTTTTCAGGATACATTGATTTTCAGAAAATTATTCCTCTATTTACTTTTTGCAAGCTTTTTTTGTGTCTGAGTAATCTCTATTTCTACAGTTTCTAACGGTTCTTCTGTAACATTTCTTTTTATTGAAAACATTTTTGGTTTTTCAAAGTCTTCTGTACAATCTGGACATGCATAAACTAATACTCTGTGTTCATTTGGTGCTTTTGGATTTGATAGTCTTGGATAATATACTAATCTTGCACCGCAATCGACACAATATCTGTTAGCCCTTCTAATTCTGGCCAATGTAACACTCCTGCATACTTATTCTAATAGATCCAATATTAGATCGCTACTGTCTAACGATCTAAACTAACAACGTGCAAAAAACCATCTAATTGATTTTGAAAATTAGAAGGCGCCGTGTATCAGATTTGAACTGATGACCAATCGATTAACAGTCGAACGCTCTACCAGGCTGAGCTAACGCGGCATAATTTTTTTCGAGTAAAATATGATTTAATCCTTCCGACGAATTAATTTGAATTGAATTTTGTGAAAAAAACGGCTATCTCGTCAGAATGTTTTTCCACAATTCCTACAATTTCCATATGCTCTTCTGCACTTGGCTCCCTTTTATGATAAACTTGAAATGCACTAAGTGCTGAACCGACCATCTCTCCTACAAAAAAACCACATAAAAAATCGCCTATATTTTCACATTTCCAAACATCGCCAATTCTAGGAGATGCCCCTGAATTTTTGTATAATACTAATGTATCTGTAACTAATTTTTCAGTTTGTTCTTTGAATTCGTTATCTAGGGTCAATTATATTCTGATTAATTTTCTATACCTTTTTTCTTTTCAAATTTGTAGACTCCGTCTAAAAATACACGGTGATCTTTATTTTTTACTCTTGAACCAGTTTCAATTTCTGCGGCAGTCTGTGAAACATCTGTCAATACATGACCTGTAATTATGACATCGTCCCCTTTTGGGACTACTTTAGTCTCTCCCCAAATGTTTGTCTTTCTTGCAGCACGTTCACCTTGAAAGTTTTCAATTAGGACTGTTTTGCCTTCAACTTTAATGTTAATTGGAAAGTGTGAGAAAACAATCTTCATCTTTATTGTATATCCTTCGACAACTCCTTCACAAAGATTCTTGATTAATGAGCGTGAAGTATTCATAATTGCACGGCTTTTATCTCGTGTACCTTGTGCTTTGAATAGTACTTTACCATCTGCAACATCAATTGTCACTGGAATTTTTTTGAAACTTTTGTAAGTCTTTCCTAGTGGTCCTTGAACTGTGATCATTGGTTTGTTGTAAGTTACTGTAACTCCATCAGGAATCTCTAATTCAGTTGCTAACTTTTCTAATTGCTCAGTAGACATATCCTACCAAAAATCCTCCTAATCCCTTGTTGGATGCCTCGTGATGGGACATCACTCCTTGATTTGTTGTAACTATTAGCATACCTCTGTTAAATGATGGAAGGTATTGTTTCTCCCATTCCAAATATTCATCTTTTTTAACTTTGAATCTTGGACTAATTGCACCACATTTTGTAATCTTTGCTGATAATTCTATTTTGAATTTTCCACCTCTGTTGTCTTCAGTTCTTTCATAGTCTTTGATGTATCCATCTTTTTTCAGCGTATTCAATACCTCTGTTCCAATTTTAGAAGTTGGAAGAACGATACATTCTGATTTTCTTCGAGCTTCAGTATTGTAAATTGTTACAAATAAATTTGCTAATACATTCATTGCTGGCATATCATATCACCTTAATTTTTTAAATCCTAGAGAACTTGCAACTTCTCTGAAACATTGTCGGCACAAGTGTAAGTCATATTTTTGAATAGATACATAACATCCACATCTTCTGCACCATCTTGCACCCCGTCCAAACTTTTTCTCATTCTTTGTTCCTGGAACGCTTTCAAGTCTAGGTGTAAAACCTGTTCCTCTATCCCCATATTCTCTATTTTTTACCATTAGTAAACACTAACTCCGAATTCTTTTGTAAGATATTCCTTTGCTTCATCTGGTGTAATTCTATGATGTTTTCCAACACTTGCTTTATGCTTGCTTCTTGTAGAAATAGAAAATCCTGGTCTTGTTAATCTGACTGTAATGTCTAATCCTAAAATCCCGATCTTTGGATCATATTTGATTCCAGGAATATCAATATGCTCTAAAATTCCGAATGATAGGTTTCCCATGTTGTCAAAAGAATGACCATTAATTCGGTTTCCTTTTGCTTCAAACAATCTTTTTAGTAATTCTTTTCCTTCATTGCTTCTAATTGTAACTGCAGCTCCTATCGGTTCTCCTTTTCTGACTCCCCAGTCTCTATGTGCTTTTCTTGCTGGTCTCTCGTTAACTTTTTTGCCAGAAATTTGTCCTAACGCTTTTTTAGCAATTTCTACTGCTTCGCCAGATTTTCCAAGTCCCATGTTTAAAACAACTTTTTCTAGTTTGATTTCTTTCATCACGTTTTGTATTTCTTGTGCCATAAAATCACCTAATCTTTATCCCCGGTTCGTCTTTACCAATTGGCATTACCAGTCTAGCTGGAATCTCAATTTGTCTGTCATCTAATGTAATGTCGATACTTTTTGGAATACTGAATGTTCCTTCTTTAATCTCATCTATCTTTCCAATCTTTCCTGCGTTAGCACCTTTAATGATTAAACAGTTCATTCCTTTTTCTAATTTAATTATTTCAAGAATCTTAATCTCTGGTGTTTGTAGCACGCATGTGTCTCCAACTGATACCTGAGTATCATCTAACAATGTCTTACCATCATGAAAACCAAGTTGGGTCTTTCCATTTTTGACTGTGGTCTTTGCTTTTACGAGTACGAATTTTTTTGTTTTTTCTGCATCATCTATCTCGATTGGTTTTAGTAATGTTCCATTTTGTGGAACTAGTCTGTATGTTTTATTAGAACCTTCTAATTCTACTACATCCATTAAACCAACGCCATGATGTAATGATTTTCTAACCACTCCGTCTACTTTGATCTTGCCTGAGTAGATAACCGATTTTGCTTCTCTTAGGCTAGTAACAATTTTTAGTGTATCTCTTAGAAATACGGAAATTGGTATGGATACATTCTTTCCATGAGTTCCTGGCTTTACTGTGACCACAAATCGTTTTTCTTTTCTGGTAATTCCCCAGAATAGTGGTGCCATTTGTCTTTTGAGTTTCTTACTACCTGCAATTTTTACCATTATTCTTCATTAGCTCCTTTCTTTGTTTTGACTTTTGTTATATTTTTTATATCCTTCTTTTCAGTTTTTGGTTTATCTTCTGCTCTTGCAGCTGTTGCCTTCTTTCCTTCTAATTTGTTAATTCTCCATTTATCTTCTGTATCTAATGCTGTCACAACGATGTTGGTTGTACGAACATATACGTCAAATTTATCGCCTTTTAGTTTTTCTTTTTTCACTCCCTCAATATTTACTCCTCTGTCTGGAATGGAAATCTTTGTAACTTTACCGTCAACGCCTGCAAATTCTCCTCTGATGATTTTTGCAGTATCACCTTTTAGAATACGTGTACTTCTCTTTCCATATTTTTTTCTCAATTCTTTTGAAAGTGCACAGGATAATTGCTTACTTGCAGTCTTCATAGTTGCATAGTAAATTTGCTGGTTTCTCATTTTTCTTGGATTCATATCATACCACCATCTTTGCCAAATTTGCTACTCTTGGCCATTTTTCTGTAACTTCTGATGCAACAGGACCTTTGATATCGGTTCCTTTCATTTCGCCTTCAGGTGTAATTAAAACTCCTGCATTATCTTCAAATTGAACTCTAACTCCATTTGGTCTGTGAACTGCATATTTCTGTCTAATTATTACTGCACCGTGAATTTGTTTTCTTAATTCAGCTGGTCCCTTTTTGACTACAACATTACAAAAGTCTCCTACAGATGCTGCAGGAAGTCTTGATGTTCTTGTCTTATGTTGATGTACATTTACTATTTCAATAATTTTTGCACCTGAATTATCTGCACATGTAATTCGTGCACCTACTGGAATTGATCTTGTAATGTATGGTTTGAAATCTTCTACTCCTTTACTACCTTTACTACGTGCTCCACCCATTATTCTTTAACCTCCACTACTACAAATGACACTGACTTTGCTAATGGTCTGCATTCTGCAGCGACAACAATATCTCCTTCATTTACTTGCAAGTTTGATGGTACGTGTGCATGAATACTATTTTTACTTCTTCCGTATCTTTTGAATTTACTAAAGTACACTGGAGCCTCTTTTTGAAGTACCACTGTATCTTTTCCTTTTGCTTTAACGACTTTACCTTCAAATAATTTTCCACGAACTGGAAGTGTTCCATTGAATGGATTTTTCTTATCTCCTTTCCGTGGTTCTTCTTTAGGTGCATTTACTTTAATCCCAATATCTCTTGTCATACTAACATCTCCAATCTTTCATGAGGTCTTTTGCATAATCTAGTTGAATCGGTTGTAATGATCCCATCGTTGTTACTTAATTGACAAATATCTTTTGGAAGATTCTTTTTTCCATTTTTGGTATCCAGTGTGATCATGTTCTTAGTTTCCATGATAATTTTACCGCTAATTCCAACAATTTCTTTATTCTTTGAACCTGTAATTGTTACATCCTGTCCAATCAAATCAAATTCCGATGTCATGATCAGTTTCATTGTTTTTTAACCTCATTTAGTCGTGTTAAAAGCCTTGCAACTTCTTTTCTGACTTTTCTGATTTTTCCAGTCTCTTTTCGGAGTGTTCCTTTGGCATTTTCAGTTTGTAATTTTGATAATTCTGTTTTCATTTGTTCCACTCTGTCTTTCAAGTCTTTTTCATTTAATTCTCTAATAGATTTCATTTTTAGCATAGCCATTATTTCATCTTCTCCTCTTCATCTTCCATTGTATCTGGCATTTCTTTCATCTTCTCCTCTTCAATTTTAATTATCTCGGATTCTGATTGTGCCTTTACAAGTGCTTCATCTGCCTCTTTCTTGACTCTAACTTCTTCATCTTTCTCTTCTTGTGTTTTTCCTTTCATCTCAAATTCTGGAATTAATTTTTCCTTTTGAGCAATTCTAATTCTAACTCCAATTAGTCCCATTGCTGTTTCAACGTGTGCGATGTCTTCTGCAACTATAACATCTGCATGGTGTCCTGCTCTTGGTAAAATTCCCTGTGAATGTTTCTCAAAGGCAGATCTGTCGCCTCTTAATTTTCCTGAAATTGTAATCTCTACTCCCATTGCACCTCCTTCCATAATCTGTTGAATTGTCCACATTGTTGCTCGTCTGAATGCAGTACCTCTTTCAAGATGAGATGCCATTCTGTTACACATCACTGCTGGAGATAATTCTGGTTTTGTAATCTCCTCAACTGCAATTTGTGGATTCTTTAATCCAAAGTCTGATTCTAATTTTTCTGTTAGTTCTTTGATTCCTGTTCCTTTTCTACCAATCACAATTCCAGGTCTAGTGACATGTAAGATAACTCTAGTTCCAGTAGGGGTTTTTGAAACCTCTGCATTTGAAAATCCTGCATCTTTGATTTTTGCTCTAAGATAATCTTTCAACAACATCATGTTGTAGTTATCTTTGATTACATTCTTCACTGCTGACATTTCTAAAACTCCTGTGCTACCAATTCTACATGTGTTAAAACGTCATTTTTATCGGTTGCACGTCCTTGTGCTCTTGGAATAAATCTCTTAATCACTACGCCCTTGTGTGTTGTTGCATTTATGATTTTTAATCTATCCATATCCATTCCTTTGTATTCTGCATTTGATTCTAAATTGTCTAATAATTTTATAAATTCTCCAGCTGTTTTCTCTGGGTATCTGCCTGACATCATTCCTGGATCACTTCTATGTCCAACTTGGTTCTTGAATCTTCTAAATGGTATTGCTCTTTCTTTTGCAATTACACTTAGCATGTAATCTCTTGCCTTCTCAATTGTAAGCCCTTTGATTGCAGTTGCTGTTTCTCTTGCATGTTTGTGAGAGATTTTCTTTTCACGGATTGAAGCTCGAACATGTTTTGTTGCATCAAAATTTTGAAATGCATAATTGTATCTTCCCATTTTAATCACTTTAGTGGTACATACAAACTAGATCTTGATGCACCTACTCCTGGTGCTCCATGATTCACTCTCTTGTTTGTAATTGCGTATTCTCCTATGTAATGTCCAACCATCTCTGCACCAATTCCTATTGGTTTGAATTCTTTTCCGTCAAAGACGTTGATTGTTGTTCCTATCATGTATGGTAAAATTATAAGATCTCTTTGATGTGTCCTGATTGGATTTTTATTTTTTCCATCTCTTGCATCTTTAATTTCTGCAATCAATTTCTTTTTGTTATCTGAAAGTCCTCTCTTCAGTGATCTTCTTTGTCTAGAATTGAGTAATGTGAATAATTCGTCGTTAGGAATTTTCTGTAATTCTTCCGCAGATTTTCCTTTGAAGCTAAATACCTTGACCATTTTTACATGTCTCCTTGCAAAATTCTGATTTTATGAGCCATTTATACCAATCACATCATTCCGACTTTGTTTGCCAAGTCTCTTGCTTTATCTGGAGAATTAAATTTAACAAATGCCTTTTTTCCATAAATTGTTCTTGCTGTCTTTACGTTTATTGCATCTTCGTTGTACAGTGTTTTCACTGCTTCAACGATCTGCGGTTTTGTTGCTTCTTTTTCAACTAAAAAGCAAATTTTTTGTTCATTTTCTACTAATGCATATGTCTTCTCTGTAATGTATGGTCTTAGAATGATTTTAGTTGCAGTTTCTACATTCATTTCAATGTCACCATTAATTCAAGATGTCGTGATTTAATTTCCGCAATTTCTTCAATTGCTTTCTTTGAAAATACTGTTAATCTAATTAATGTTCCACCAGGTGCCAAATTAAGAACACTTAGGTTTTTTGCAGCGCATACATCAATTCCTGGAATAGTTCCTGCTGCTTTTGAAATATTTTCTGTTTTTGATACAACAAACAATGCACTTTTTCCTACTTTTGAGACTCTACCTCTTAATGCGACTTTCCCTGTTCTTCTTTTTCTGCTTCTTAATCTGTCAACATCTTGAGTAATTTTCAAGTCATTTAGAACTTTGATTAATTCTGAGGTCTTAGAAACTTTCTCAATATCGTCTGAAATTATTAATGGAAATGCATCAATTCCTTCTACTTTGTGACCTCTCTTCTCAACTAACTCTTTTGAAGTTGTGGCCGCCAGTGCTGAACATAATGCCAATTTATTTTCTTTTTTGTTTATTTTTTTGTAAATCACTTTAGCAGCAATTGGTGGGTGTGCTTGACGTCCTCCTCTGGTTGATGCAACTTCTCCTGCTTGTCCTGCACGTCCTCCTCCTCCTCCTTTGATCTTGGCAATTCTTGCAACTCCTCTGCCAGTTGGTGGGTCATTTGAATCTGCAACTACTTCCATCCCTGCTGTTGGTTTTGTAGAATGTTTCTGAAATCCATGTGTTTGCAAATTGATGAATGCTCTGTGAATTAATGTACGATTAACTTCTGTTTCAAATACATTTGGAAGTTCAATATCATTATCTTTCTTACCATTAATTGTTAGAACAGTTCTTTTCATTAGATTACAACCTCCAATACGTTTGGTTTGACTATCTTTTTTGGTTCATTTCTAATTTGTTTTCTAAGTTTGATTAACCTTCTATAGGTACCTGGCACTGATCCCTTTACAATTATGAAATCTCCTGCAACATTTCCAAAGTGTTTGAATCCTCCGTCAGGATTTATTTTATATTCTTCTTTTTCTGTATTACTCATTATCATTATTCTCTTATCATATTCAATTCTTTGATGAAATCCTGTTTGTCCTGCTCTTGGAACTGTATACATGACACTTTGTGGTGAAATTGGACCTAGTGACCCCACTTCTCTGACGGTCTTTCTTGATTTGTGTTGTTTTCTTTTTACCCCCCATCTGTAAATTACACCTTGCCAACCTTTTCCTTTTGTAATTGCTGCAGTATCGACATATGTTCCATTTTCAAAAACTTCATCTACTTTGACAGTTTTTCCTAATAGTTCCTTAGTAAATGCAAATTGTTTTGGTATATCTCCTCCTTCGACTTTAACCTCAAAAATATATGGTTTTTTCATTTCTAAACTGACATCTCCTGGGGTTGTTGTGACTATTGCAAAAATCTCTTTAATTTTTCTCAAATGTTTTTCTGCTTCATCAATTGGGGTTCCTTCTGTTTTAATTTTTAAATTATTTTGTACATTTTTTGGTAAATCTTTTGCAAATGAATCAAATTCTGCATTTCTTGTATGATTAGTATCCACTGAATATCCTCTAATCCCTACTATTGTAATTGGTGGTGTTGCAATGACTGTTCCAAGTGTTACAAGTTGTTTTCCATGACTTGGTGTGTGCTCTCTGTCGTCAATACTGACCAATTGCACACATCCTGCTTTGTATCCTGCATGTGCGAGTAGTCTTGGCTCTTCACTGTTTATTTTTGGCCATGCACGAACTCGGGCTTCCATACTTTTTGCACGTATTCTGGGAGAATATGCTAAGCTTCCTCTTCTTGGTTGACTACGTTTTCTATGTCCCATGGATAAATGAAAAGTATCGTTAACCCCCTTATATGCTGTGAGAATCTCAATTTTCTTTATTGATTATTGAAATATTTTCTATGGAGAATATAATTCTGATACCATTGAAAAAATTGTAACCGCACCGATCCCTACTCCGACAATTCCTACTAATATAGCTAATATCAAAAATTTTTTCTGATTTTTCATATTGTGATTGTAATTTTTTTTATAATTTATCTGTTGAATGCTTGAGCGTTGATAATTGACAAACATCCCAAAATTGCTTCTTCAAGACGAACTGTTTCTGTTCCTTGGTGCGCGAAAAAATTCCATGCTTTAAAATTTTGAATATTGTTGATCTTTTTATCTAACATCTCATGAATTCCTTTATCTGTTGTTCCGAACACTACTAGAATCTCTTCTTTTGAGGAAAGAATCTTTTGCATGTCTTCTTCCTTGATCTTTTTTGATTTTCTGCTTGTGAGTATTTTTGGGCCTTTCCATTCACTGAGAAGTGAAAATAAATTCCCTCCGTGTTTTACGTTATAACTCCAAAACTTTGGAATTTGATTTTTTTCTATATCATACACTGTAAAATTTGGAAATGTATCTTTGATCTTTACTATTGTTCTTTTTCCAATATCTTTTTTTCCATGATATGGAACTGAATAATCAATTCCTAGGTCTATGAATTTTCTACCCTCTTTTGGAAAAATTACTCCTTCTCTTATATCGTCTTTTTTTACTTGTTTTGCATCTGATGTTCCTCCTTGATTTGGCATCTTAATTGGGGATAATGCTCCAACAAATTGTAACAATCCTGATTTAGGATACAAGCGTTTTCTGAAATGTTGAGGTGTTTCTAGATATCGTAGAATTGTAGATAATAATTTCGAGTCATTTTCAAATTCTCGTCCATCCTTGTAAATTATTATATTGTTTATCTGAAATATTCCTGCGGCACGTGCAATCTGAAAAATTTTCCGTGTTTTATTTTCATGTTTTTTCTCATCTTTTAATGATGAATCAGGTATTGCAATTGATAGTTTCATTTTAAATTATATGTGAAAGTGAAAATAACTTATTTTCCATCAGATGGAAACTTTGTTTTTGCATCTGCTGCAAATTTTTCTATCTCTTCATTTTTTATAAATTCAAAAACACCATTTTCTCCAGAAACTCTTGACATCTTTATATGCTCAATCCCCTCTTTTGTTTCACTTGAAATGTAAATTGCAGCAATAGCTAATAATGCTGCATCATCAAGTGACATATCTGCTTTGTAATTTTTTTCTAGAAACTCATTAACTGCATCTGAGTTTGCACCAATGGATATTGCATCATATGATATGTATGATCCGCTTGGGTCTGTCATGTACAAATTAGTTCCTGCAGGATCAATTCCTCCAATAATTAATGAAACTCCGATTGGTCTTGCTCCACCATATTGTGTATATTGTTGACATTGGTCCGCCAAGTGCTTTGCAACTGTCTCAACTTCTACGGCTTCATCATATACCAGTTTGTTACTTTGAGAAAATGTTCTTGCATTATCAATTTGTGAACGTGCATCTGGGATGTACCCTGCCGCCGCTGCTCCAATATGATAATCAATTTGAAATATTTTTTGTGGTGTGTTGATAATCTGTAACTTTCTTGATTTCTCTTCTACTGCGATAATTACGCCATCTTTAGTCTTAATTCCCACTGCAATTGCACCTCTTCGAACAGTCTCGATTGCATATTCTACTTGATATAACCTTCCATCAGGCGAAAAGACAGTAATTGCTCTGTCATAACCTTGTTGTGATGGCATCAATGTAATTTAAAATGGTTCGAATGGTTAATTTAACAATTGCGCCAATCTGTAATATGGGCTACAAAGAAAAAATTGTTGTTATACCGTTAATTCTATGCGCAGTTGCCATCTTTGGATTTGGGATCTATAACACTGCATGTAATCATTCATTTTTTAGTTTTCTTGGCTGTTGAAAAAAATACTATCTTGTTGAATGAAATTTAGCACATTTGTGATATTCTAGTACTTGTTTTTTAATTCATGGTAAAAGAGATTTCCATTTCATCAAAAGACGATCTATCTGATGATGAAATTAAGAAAATCAAATCATATTTCTCTGGCATGCCTATATCTGAAATACTAATTGGATTAAAATTTGCAAAAAATAGGTGGGATGCAAAAGATGCTGGAACACTGAAAGTTGGTAGAAAAAGCATAATCAACAATGAAGTTCATTCAATAACACCTGAACAAGCCACTTGGAGATTAAACAATTGGAAATTAATGATTAAAAATTATCGAAAGAGAGGTTATAGCTATCCGACAATTTCTAGAATCAAAAAATTACTTCAAGAAATTAAAAAGAACGATTAGATTGCTTCTCTTTCTTTTAGTATGTCTTCAATACTGTTATTGATTGGTGGTTCTGGCATGTTCTGTCTAGTTTGACCTTCTACCATTGCTTGTGCTTCATCAAGTATTGATTGTGCATCGCCATTAGATGTTGTAAATTCGCCCATTGTTCCTTCATGGGTAATAGTAGAACCTGTTACAATATCTCCAAGCATGCTTGATAGGTCTTGCATCGAGTCTGCTACTTCTGGCATCATTCCTCCTAATGATGTGCTTAATCCTTTGATTAATGACATACATGGGCTTAGTGTTACTACTACGTCTCCTAATTCTGAAACGGTGTTTAATCTAATCTGAACTTGTTCCATTGATAATTTTGCGTTACTCACTGTCTTGTTTGTCTTTCTTATCTCTGCTAATTCATTTGCATACATTTTTGCATAAGGTTGATTATTTGCTTTTGTTGCTTCTACAATTTTGTCCATAAACATTGTATCTTTTTGTTTTAATTTTTGCTCAGTTTCTCCTAATTTACTAATCTGGAGTTGTAGCTTCTTCTGTGCTACATCTAATCTGTGTTTTAGTGGGGCTTCAGGTTTAACAGTACCCATGAATTTCTGAGACAGTGTTTCCTTATTTTTTAAAATATTCCACTTCTCTGAAAATGATACCATGTAAGAAACTGCATAATTTGGCATTTTATAGAAAGACTAAAAAAAATTGATCTAAATGGATCAATTTTTCTCAAGTAATTCTACGGCTGCCTAGTGAAAATCATCCAAAAGTAAATGTGAATACCTCAAAGCCAGGATTTTCTATTTTTATAACAATCTCATGCAGTCCTTCTTGGGCTGATTCAATCAAGTTGTATAATCTTGGCTCTGAAATATTCACTGTTCCATCTGGTAAAACATCATCTCCTCTAATTTCTGATGACATAAGATTTCCATCATACGTAATCTTCAATACTGCTTCATTTGATGCAACAATGTTAACTTGTTTAGCCTTAAAATTCAGTACAATTTTTCCTGAATCTGAAACTAACATCATTCCATCATTATTGTTTTTCCACATTCCTTCCACGTAGAAATAATGTTCTCGGAATTGTTCAGGTAATTGATAAGTCACGACTTTGTTTTTTGAAAATCCTTCTTCGTTTCCTAATTGGTTCCTTCCTTCTGCAAAACTAAATCCAAAGTATAATTCAGGAGTACGGATTGGTGCATGTTCAAATTCACTCAGTTTAACAAAATTCTTTTTTTCTAGTGTTTTACCCGTTGTTTCTGATCTTTCTGCTAAAAGTAATTGAATTACTTCTTCTGTTTCTTTATAGGCTCCTTCCCCAATATGATCAAATCTGATGTATCCTTCATGGTCTGCAATGTATTTTCTTGGCCAGTATCTATTTTTAAAATCATTCCAAATCTCTTTTTCATTATCTTGTAGCACGGGGTATTTCACTCCAAATTTTTTAGTTGCAAAAACTACATTTTCATATTCCTTCTCAAATTCAAATTCAGGGGTATGTATTCCTACAATTACTAATCCTTGATCCCCATACTTTTCGTCCCATGCTGTAAGATATGGTAGGGTTCTAATGCAATTTATACAACTATATGTCCAAAAATCATAAAGAACTACATTTCCATTTATCATTTGTTTAATTTCTTCTGAAGAGGTATTGATGTAGCCTGAAACCTCTTTTAATTCTGGAGAACTTCTGAGAAATTTTTTATCAGATACAATTGTGTCATCAGTTGTATTTCTTTTTAGATCAACCTCGTCATAAAAATAAGAAATAGAAATTATTCCAATTGCAATTATTGCAAAAAATATTGATGCATACTTGTATTCCTTTTTCATTTCAACTCAACAGTAATAGATCATTTAGAATTGGAAAGTTTGCAATTAAAACTAATTGATTGAGGAATACTAGTATTCCAAGTATAATTATTATTATTCCAAAAAGCACTGTATAGTATTTCAAATGTTTTCCAACTCTTGAAATTATCTTACTTGATTTCGAAATTAATGCACCCATTATCATAAATGGTATTCCCATTCCTATGGAATAGGCAAGTAGTAGATTGAATGCAATTCCAGGGGTTGTTGCTGCAAGAGTGATTATTGTACCTAATATTGGTCCTACGCATGGTGTCCATCCTGCTGCAAATGCCATTCCAAACAAAAATGACACTGGAAATCTGATTCCTACGCTTTTTGGGAATATTTTCTTTTCAATATTGAGTATACGAATTTTATGGCTTAGAATCATGTATGTTCCAAACCCTATGATGATTATTCCTCCAATTTGATTAAATTCTGATACAACCTGATTTGCATTTTCATAAAAAATTGAATTGATTGCAACCCCTAATGCTGAAAATACTACTGAAAAACCAAGTACAAAAAATATTGAATTTAGAAGTACATTTGACTTGTTAATTGAGATAACATTCTCTTTTGTTTTGACTTCGGATAATGTTGTACCTGAAATATATGCTAAAAATGCTGGAACCATTGGTATGATACATGGAGCAAAAAATGATCCTATTCCTGCCAAAAATGCAATAAGTATCGAAACTTCTACCACGTTACTAGTATATCCTGATTTTATAAAATCGTAACACAGTGAGTTTTTATTCTAGCATTATTAGTTTTTCATATGAATCCCAGATTTTATTTGGTTATTGCATTGTTAGGTGCTATAGTTGTTGGGGCATTTATTGTTGGTTCGCCTGCTATAGGTGGATTTGATATGATGCGCTAATTATTTAGATTAAATCTTCTTTTAGCTTTTTCTAAAATCTGTATTGAATACTCTATCTCTTCTTCCGATAACCATCCTGTAATTGAAATTCTTATGCGTGCTTGATTCTTTTTTACAGTTGGATATCTTATTGCTTGTGCAAAAATTCCATTACTTCTTAAAAATTTTGAAACATCCATTGCTTTTTTTTCATTACCTATAATTATTGGAATTATTTGGCTGCTAGATCTAGTTGTAAATCCTATTTCATTTAATCTATGATGGAATTGATTAATCTTTTTCCATAATTTTTTTCTATATGCTTCACGATTTGAATCAAATCTTTGTAGTGAATATTGATTGATAGATGCAGGTAATGCTGATGTGTATATGAAAGTCTTTGATGTGTTTATACATAAATCGATTAGACTTTTTTTACCAGACACATATCCTCCAAAACTTCCTAATCCTTTACTAAGACTACTAATGTACATGTCAATTTCCTTTTCGACATTGAAAAAATTAGCCGTTCCTTTCCCATCTTTTCCTAAAACAAAATCTCCATGGGCGTCATCTAATATTGTTATGATGTCTTTTTTCTCTGAAATTTCTATTATTTCGTCTAATTTTGACCAATCTCCATCCATACTAAATATTCCTTCAGTGACCAAAAATTTTTTCCCATTTGTTTTCTGAATTTTTCTTTCAAAATCATTCATATCGTTATGTTTAAAAATTTTAATTTTTGCACTCGATAATTTACATGCTTCAACAATACTTGCATGGTTTAACTCATCACTGAATATTGTATCTTGTTTACTTGCTAATGTCGAAATTACTCCAATATTTGCCATGTATCCTGTGGGATAAACTATTGTCTTTTCTTGTGATTTATGTTTAGATAATTTCTTTTCAAGAATAGAAAAACTAGAGTCATTTCCTGAAACAAGTCTTGAACTTGATTGAAATTGTGTATATCTAATTTTACTTGGAGTTATTCCAAGATAATCATTAGATGAAAAATTTAGTAATTTTTCCCCATTTTGTTCAATGAATTGTTTTTCAACTTTACTGTCTTGAAGATTTCTTAGTAGATTATTTTTTTCAATTACACTTAATTGTTTTTCAAGTGTGCCAAATTTAGGCTTCAAGATCAATCTCTTTTATCATTTTAACATCTTTTTGCATTGAGTTTCCATCTAATGTTAAATATCCTGCGCTGATAATTCCATTGGCGCCGCTCAAAAGTAATTCCTTTCCATCGTCATTCAGATTAACTTCTCGACCACCTGAAATTTTTATGATGCTTTTTGGAAGTAAAAATCTCAAAACTGCAAATACTCGCAATATTTCTTCTAAGCTTAATGGGGTTTGTAATTCTAAAGGTGTACCTGGAAATGGTACAAGTAAGTTTACTGTAACTTCTTCTGGATTGAGTTTAGATATGGCCTGTACTAATTCTTCTCTCTGTTTTCTTGTTTCTCCCATTCCTATTATTCCACCTGTACAAAGCTCTAATCCGGCGTTTCTTGCGGTATGTAATGTGTCAATTCTATCTTGATATGTATGAGTTGTACAAATCTCTGGAAATTTTGATTCAGATGTTTCTAAATTATGATTATACCTGATTACGCCTAATTCTTTCAATTTTACTGCCTGTTGAATTGTTAGAAATCCTAAACTGCATTCAATAGAAATGCCTACTTTTTCATTAACTTCTTCAATTATGTGACACACTCTCTTAAAATCGTCATTAGATGGTTCTCTCCATGCTGCAACTAAACAGTATGAATGTGCACCTGCATTCTTTGCATCTGTTGCCTGTTTCACTACCTCCTCCGCAGACATTAATTGATACTTGTCAATTCCTGTATCAAAAAATGCTGATTGACTACAAAAAGTACAATCTTCACTACAATAATTTTTTTTAATATTTGCTAATTGTTCAACGTCTATTTTTGAACCTTGAAATATTCTGGTAATCTCGTTTGCAGCGTCTGATAATTGACTCAAAACTTTGTTTTCTACATTGAATAACTCATTTGTCATTTCTTCGGTTAAACCCTGCTTGGTAAGTACTCTATTTTTACACTCTAAGATTAATTCAGTTTGATTTTGCATATTCAAAATTAAAAAATTTAGTAAATAAGCGTTAACTTGTATAAAATCTGTGGTTAACCATTAATTAGTCGTAAAAATTATAATTTGTATGAAATCTCATAGTTCTGTATGGCATCCTAATACTCAAATGTCTGAATGGACAACTTTTCCTAAAATAACATCTGCTAAAGGTATGTGGTTATATGATTCCAAGGGTGGAAAAATGCTGGATGGTGTTGCAAGTATGTGGTGCAATGTTTGGGGTCACTCAAAACCTGAACTAGTGTCTGAAATAATCAAACAAACAAAAATAATGCAGCACACGCCTTTGTTTAATCTAACACATCCTGCTGCTGAAAAACTATCTAAAAAACTATTAAAATTAAACCCGAAAATGAACTCTGTTTTCTTTTCAGATAATGGTTCGACCGCAATGGAAATTGCAATAAAAATTGCTTTACAATATTGGCGTAATATTGGGGAAAATAAAAAAACAAACATTGCTACCCTGGAAAATGGCTATCATGGCGATACATTTGGTGCAATGTCTGTAGGATATATGCCTGAATTTTTTTCAAAATTCCGCTCAAAATTGTTCTCAACTATACAATTTCCTGTTCCAAGAACTTCGGTTTTTGGAACTCACAAAAACATATCTTCTGAGGAATATAGTGAATTTTGTTTATCAAAAATTGAATCTAAACTTGAAAAAGATAATTCTATTGCTGCATTTGTCATGGAAAGTGGTGCACAGATGGCAGGTGGAGTGATAATCTACCCTAAAACTTTTCAAAAAAAAATATCTCAAATATGCAAAAAGAATGATGTTTTATTTGTATTAGATGAAATTGCAACTGGTTTTGGCAGACTAGGATCTATGGTTGAATACCAATCCCAAAAATCTATTCCAGACATTGTTTCGTTTGGAAAAATGCTTACTGGGGGGTATCAAACATTCGCTGTAACTTTAACCACAAAAAAAGTTAATGATTCTTTTCTTGGTAAGTTTTCAGAGTTTAAACATCTCTTTCATGGTCATACGTATACTGGAAATCCTACCGCTGCTGCATTATCTCTAAAAAATCTTGAATTATATGAAAAATATCACCTAATTAAAAAAATTCAAAAAACATCTAATGTTTTTGAAAATAGAATTAATGACATTTCTAATTTAGATATTGTAGGAGAGATTAGACATAAGGGAATGGTTATGGGAATTGAACTTGTTAAAAACAAAAAATCAAACAAATCTCTTTCTTCTAAAATCTCTATGAACAAATTAGTATTTGAAGAAGGTAGAAAGCATCAAATCTATTTCAGAACGCTTGGAAATATCATAATGTTAGTTCCTCCATTAGCAATATCTCAAAAAGATCTTAATTTTTTAATTGATGGAACCATATCCACAATCAAATCATTAGCTAGGAAATTAAGATGAATTCATTTTTTGTTACTGGAACTGATACTGATGTAGGGAAAACATGTGTCAGTGCTGCAATAGCTAAGCATCTTCGTGATAACGGTGTTGATGTTGGAGTGATGAAACCTTTTGCATCCGGTTACAAAGCAACTGCTGATTCTGTATCTGGAGATGTTGAAATTCTAATGAAATATTCTGGAGCAAAAGATCCTATTGATCTTGTAAATCCATACTATTTTGAAATTCCTACATCTCCATATGATGCATGTAAACAACTCAATCTTGAAATTGATATCTCTCGGGTAATTGATTCCTACAAACAACTTGTTTCTATTCATGATGTAGTGATTGTTGAAGGAATAGGTGGAATCATGACTCCTATTTCTAAAAATTATTTTGTTTCTGATTTAATTTCAGATTTACAATTAAGTTCAATAATTGTAACTGGTTCAAAAATAGGGACTGTGAATCATCTAATGTTAACATATGAGCATGCACAACAAAAAAAATTGAAACTAAAGGGATTTGTAGTAAACCAAAATATTTCTACTGGGTATGAATTATCTAATTTGAAGCATCAAATTTTTGGTTTGACTGGACATAAAGTTTTTGGTGCAATTCCTTATCATGAGTCATTTAATATTGAATCATATGTTGAAAATTTTCCTAATTTTATAGATATCTCAGGCCTTGGTTTTGAAAATATTTAATTTATTCATCTTTTTAGTTTTAATAAAATTCTGAGCGTCTTTCAAAAATATACTAAACGATTCCTTTTTTGTTTTGTATGTGGATTGTGGAATTTCAATATCATCTTTTGAAATTACCCATATATTCGCATCATCTTTTTGAATTTTCTTTATATCTTGAATTCTTTGTTTTATTTTCTGAATATTAGATGTTTTAACAAAAAATATTATTATGGCATTATGACTATCTTTTTGTAATTCTATTGTATTTGGAATTATCATGTCTAGATCTATATCTTCAAAAGTAATTTTTCGTTGACTAGGAATTAACATCTCTGTAAATAGATAATGTGTTAGGCTCTCTGCTAAAGTTCCATATTTCTCATATTCGTCAATGTTTTTTATACTATCAATGACTGGTTCGTAGATTTTTTCAAATATTTCTATAAATTTTCCGTTTGATAGAAGTTCATGTATATGGTTTTGACCAATTAAATCTATTTTTGCATAAAGTGCATCTTTGATGGGTGAATTTTCACTCATTTGATTTATTCAACAAATGAATATCTTCGTTCTCCTCTTTTATCTGAGGATATACTTTCTTCATGTACTAAAATGAATTCTTTTTTTCCAGATAAAATTGATTGGTCCGGTGTACGTTTGTTCTCATGTAATTCTTCATATTGTTCTAAACTTAATTTTGTTCTCTCTCCAATCTCTGTTTCCAAATTCATTTCTTTTACAATTTCTAAATGTTCTGGTTGTATTACTCCACTAAACACCATAGCACTACTTCCACTTCCATATGATGCAAAACCAAAGCGTTTACCTTCCAAATCAACTCCTTTTTGGAATTCAAATTCTAGACAACTTCTGAATCCTAGATAGAGTGATGCCGTGTACAAATTGCCTATACTTGTTGATGCGATAAGTGAACTTGCAACCTTATTTTCATAAATTTCCATATATGCCTCAGTCTTTGCGAATTTCTTTGTAAATTCACTATCTTTTGTCATAAATTCTGAATCTGCAATTATAGACTCAATTGTTCCGCGAGGATCTTTAGGAACTGGCTCTTCCATTCCAATATCCATAATGATCTCTTTCCATTTTGGAGTGCCTCTTAATTCATGTCTTACTAGATATGCTAATGCCTTTTTGCCCATATTGCTGTATGGCAAATGCATGTTTAGATAATCTATATGATCAAGCATACTTTCACCTTCTTTCATTTCTATCAATCCTGTTTTGATAGCTTTTCTCTTGTAATCATTTAGTGCATTTTTTACTTGAATAAGATATAACAGATTAGAGTATTGTCCATGAACAATTGGTGTTTCTTTTCCAAATGGTCTGTAAAAATCATATTCATTTTTAATTGAAGTTGATGTGACTTTAGGATCAAATTCTAAAAGTCGTGGCGAATCATTCAATAACATTGCAATCGCGCCTCCGCCCTGAGTCATTTCTCCACTCGAACCTAAATCATATTTTGCAATATCTGACACTACTACCAAAGCATACTTATCTTCCGATTCTCCTGCTCGAATCCAGTTTGTGTTATCATATAGTGCATATGATCCGCTCACACATGCAAATTTACATTCAATTCCTCCGCAGTGTTGAAATGAGCCAGAACCATAAACCTGTTCCAACATTCCGATAACGTAAGAATTCATTGCTTTTGACTCATCAAATGAGGATTCTGTGGCAACATACAGTCGACCAATTTGTTCTGGGGATAGTTTATTTTTTTGCATAATCTTCAAACATGCATTAGATGCTAAACATGCGGGATCTTGATTGGCATCCACTATTGCCATTTTTGACACTCCTAATCCTTTTACTAATTTCTGAGGATCAAGACCTCTTGCGGCTGCAAAGTCTCCTGCATCCATAAACAATCTAGGGATGTAAATTGAAATATCATCAATTCCTGCTGCCATTAGCTATGCCCCATGATATGGGTATATAAGATTTCTAGAGTAAATATGATTTACGTAGTGATGAAATTTCTAACGATCTTATTGCTGCTGTCTAAAATTTCCTAATTTTCAAGCATAATGTTAAAGATTTTTTCAAAAACATCGTATGGCTGTGCACCAGAAATTACTTCAATCTGCTTGTTTTCCATGGATATTATATAAAATGCAGGAGTTCCCGTTATGCCTAATGTTTGTGCATCTGCATTACTTGCAGAAATTTTTTGTTCATAGCGATTGTTAGCATTACACTCGGTAAACTCATCCATGTCTAATCCAACTTGTTGTGCAAATCTCAAAATATTCTCTTGTCCCGCCCATCCATTATTTTCGCCGGCCCAATTGTTAAACAATGTGTTGTGGTATTGCCAAAATTTACCCTGTTCTGAAGCACAATGTGCTGCATGTGCAGCTTTTATAGAATCTGGACCAATTATTGTATAATCTTTGAAAATAATCTTTACTTTTCCTGTTACGACATAATCTTCATAAATTTTATGTTCCGTATTATGATAATATACATTACAAAAATGACATTGATAATCTCCAAATTCAATCAATGTAACGGGTGCATTAGGATCTCCAAGAACAACGGAGCCATTTTCTAAAAATGTTTTCATCGTAATTTCTTTTGTTTGTGTTTCTTCTTCCACTAGTTGTTTTTCAACTAATAACTCAGATGATTCTGAAATACCTCCGATCCCAAATACTATTACTGCAATACAAATCCCCGAAATAATTGCGCCGATAGTTAAAGAAGGCAAATGTAATGTTTGTTTTTGTTTATTTTTGATTGAATTATTTTTCTCCGAAATGGCATACTCTTTGCCTTCTATAGAAAATGTAAATTCATCATTAGAATCTTTCACATCCATCACAAAAAACTCTAAATCCTTGGATTTAGTCCTTTGTTAATCTATAAAAGAAGGATTCTATAACATTCTATGATGAAGAAAGTCTTTGTCAATGGTTATGGTTCCATAGGCAGTCGTATAATTCAGTTCATCAAAGATGATCCTGAGATCCAAATAGTTGGAGTTGGTAAATATTCCCCAGATTCAAAAGTTACAGAAGCAATAGAGCAAGGCTTTAACGTTTATGTTCCTGAAAAAAACCAAAATGCTTTTTCTGATTTTAGCATAACTGGAAATATAGAATCGGCATTAGATGAATCTGATTTAGTAATTGATGCATCGCCTGGTGGATATGGTTTTAAAAATAAAAAATTATTTTATGAGCCTAGAAACATATTGTCAATATATCAGGGCGGAGAAACCATCGAAGGTGAAAATGCAGTCTCTGATTTATTATTTAATTCAAAAGTTAACTATAGAGATGCAATTGGGAGAAAACATGTGATGCAAGGAAGCTGTAATGTCACCGGAATGGGTCGCATTTTGGAACCATTAAGAACGAATTTTGGAAACTCAATACGAAGATTCGATGTTACTCTTGTTAGAAGATGGGCCGACATTGAACAAATAGATGAAACAGTAACTGATACCATTGAATTAACACAAAACCCACATCATGGGGAAGATGTAAAATCTTATTTTGGAAAAGATGCTCCATTGTTTGTACGTGCCATTAAAGTACCTACGAGACAAATGCATTTGCATATCATGGATATTCGATTTGAGAGAAATACTCCTTCAGTAGATGAGATACATGACATCTTCAAAAATGAATATGGTGTTGCAACATTATGGAGTGCGAAAGGAACTAAAGATGTTAGAGATTTTGCTGAAAAACTAAAATTTAGTTTTAAAGATACGAATATGATTCACATACATGCAAACATGACACAAAAAATTGATGATACAATACAAATAATGTATTCTGATGATCAAACTGGTATTGTAATACCTGAGAATCATATGTTATTACAAGCAATGTTATTTGGAAAATCATATGAGGACGCTGTAAAGCACACTGAAAAATTATTTAATATAACTGAGAAAAAAAGACTCCTGGAATCTAATTTCGCTAAAAAATAATTATCTGATTTTTTCTATTCGGATTTTATCGGGTTTATTTTTTGAAACTTTTTCTATTATAATTCTTAGAGAGTCAATTTCAATTTTATCTCCTTCTTTTGGTATATCCCGTAATTTTTCATGTAACAATCCATTTAATCTTGAATAATCGTCCCCTTCAGGAATACTGGTTCTAAAAATCTCATTAATTTTGTCAATTTCTATATCTCCGTCAGTTAGAATTGTGTCATTTCCTTCACTTTGAAATATCTCTTGCACTGTATCTTTTTCATCATGAATTTCTCCTACAATTTCTTCAAGTAAATCTTCTAATGTTACGCACCCTTCTACGCCTCCAAATTCATCTACTACTATGGCCATGTGAGTTTGCCTTCCTTGCATTTCTTTTAATAAATCACTTACCATTTTCTCTTGTGACACAAAAATTGGTTCTCTCATTATACTCTCTAGTGATATTACTTTCTCATCATGTTCCAGTGATTTCAAAACATCTCGTACATGAACAATTCCTATGATGTTGTCGCTATTTTCAGAATAAACTGGAATTCTTGAAAATCCACTATTATTGATTTCAGGTAATGCCTCGAAAAGTATTTTCTTAGAATTCAATGTAAACATTTTTGTTCGTGGTGTCATAACTGAGCGAATTACTATATCATCAAAATTCAATGCACCATGTACTAATTCACTTTCTTGTTTTTCTATGGCTTTATCCTTTAACCCTTGATCAATAACTCCTTTGATCTCATCTTCTGTTAAACCTGGAGGATTATCACTACTACCTGTTAAACGAATAATGCCTTTAGTTATTGATTCCAGCATTATGACAATTGGATAAAATGCATAACTGAATGCCAATAGTATTCTACTATATCTGGCCGCAATTTTTGGGGCGTTTGCGTTACAATATGTTTTGGGCGTTATTTCTCCAAAAACAAGTATTAAGAATGTCATTATTCCAATTACAATAGCTAGTCCATCATTTCCAAATATTTTCAGTGCAATATCGGTTGCAATTGCTGTTGAAGCTACATTCACTAAATTATTACCTAGGTTAACACTAGCCATCATTCTACTAGGATTTTTCTTAAGCTTCAGTAGTGATGTAGAACCTTTCACTTTATCCTTGACCATCTGTTCAACTTTTGCCATTCTAACTCCTACTAGTGCAACTTCTAATCCGCTAAAAAATCCAGAAAGCCCAATTAAAACTACTAGTAATGGAATCTCAAATTCTAATTGCATTCGAGAACCTCTATTAATTTTATTTTATTAAAACGTCTACTGCACATCATTTATTGTAGTTACACCACATTTTCAGATTAATCTAATTTGTAATTGGATTGTATTAAAGCCTTGAGATTAAGTAAAATTGATTCTCTACAGTTTGAGCCTAGTTTTTTGGTGGTCTTGCAAATCTATTTGCAGGATCATTATGATAATCAATTGGAAGTAGAGGTTCTTTTTGACGTCCTGTTAAAATTCCCACGACTTTGTCATCCTTTTTGATTATTTCTTTATCTCTTAATTTCTTAATACCTGCTACCGATGCTCCTGATGCCATTTCGCAATCAAAACCATTTAGTCCTACCACAGACATGCCATCAAGCATCTCCGTATCTGTCACCTCTTCAACTACTCCATTTGTGAAGTCTAAAGCCCGTAATCCTTTTGTAATGTTTGCAGGTTTGCCAATTTGTATGGCTGTTGCTTTAGTCTTTGGTTTTAGACTTTCATCTTCCAACATCTTGTCATAGAGGTTTTGAATTAAGTTAAAATTTGGAATGCCATCATCCCATCTTAATTTTTCATTCTCAAAGTGTCCGTTAAATAATCTGTATAATGTGTTAGCTCCACTTGCATTAATTACTGCGATACGTGGAATTTTCTTAATCCAACCCCATTCATATAATTCCATCAATGCTTTCCCACAACTGGATATATTCCCTAGTGCACCTCCTGGATAAACAAACCAATCCGGAACTTCCCAATTTAATGCTTCAAGTGCTCTGTAAGGAATTGTTTTTTGTCCCTCTATTCTAAATGGGTTTACTGAATTTACGGTGTAACTTCCAGGTTCTTCTGCAGCTTGTAATGATTTTGTAAATGCATCATCAAAATTCCCATTAACTTTAACCATTTGAGTTCCAAATTGATATGCCTGACTTAACTTTCCTGGCGCAATTTGTCCATCTGGAATGTATACATCACATTCCATATTTTCATTCGCAGCAAACATTCCTGCAGATGCAGATGTGTTTCCTGTTGAGGCACAAATAATTTTTTTCGCACCCATCATTTTTCCATGTGTAACTGCAGCAGCCATTCCATTATCTTTGAAAGACCCACTTGGATTGTATCCTTCTGGTTGGAATACTACATCATTATTGTTAATTCCAACAAATTCTGCAACTTTACTCATATGGTATGGTTTTGATTGTCTTCCTTCTGCGCCATCTAGTGAAACTAGGTGTTTTGAACATTGTTCAATATCCTCTGTTTCAATTTCACAAAAATTTATTAATTCTCTAAATCTCCAAACTCCACTTTCATTGTAAATGCTTCCTTGTGGATTTCTTCTTTCATAAAACGTATCTTTTAAATTTGAATTTGGTTTATCTTCGTACTTGGCATCAAGTAGGGAATTACATGAATTACATTTTATGTCTAGTGACCTTATTGGATATGCTTTACCACATTTTGGGTTTATGCATACTAGTTTGGCCCGTTGAAGCATATTTTTAACATTATTTTGCTACTAATTTAAAGGCTGGATTGATAATTTTTACCACATATTTTCATAATATTCACAAAGTAAAGATTTAGAACTAATTTTTACTTAGATTTTGTATGGTTCTAGTTGATGAATATTTTTGTGATCTTATGAAGAAAATTCTTAGCCGATATGATGTAATTAAAAATTTAGAAGATTCTAAAGAAGATTTTTTTACATTAGATGTGGAATTGACAAAAATTAACGGATTGCTTCGAGTTTTACTTAGGAAATCTGAAGAGTTTTCAGATAAAAATCCGGAGTTTTCAAAATTGACAAAAAAAATACAAAATTATTTTGATAATTATTATTTTAGTGGTGAACTTGAAAAAATTAAAGAAATTTACTCTGAGGATCCATTACGGATAAAACATATTCGAAATTCTATTATAAATTCTCTTCAAAATGATAACATGATTTTTAGAATTAATAAAATTACAAAAGACTTGGAATAATTATTTCTTCTTTTTTGAAATTTTAGAATCTTTATCTTTTAGTTGTTTATCAACTTCAGATTTTTTATCATCAACTGCTTTGAAAACTTCTTGAATTAATCCATCTAGATGCCCATCTGAAATTTCAGGAGATATTGATTCCGTTATATTATTAATTGCAGCAGAAATTTCAGAGCTTACTTGCTCAAAACTTTCAGGATCTTCTGCAGCTGTTGCATACAATGCCTTTAGATTATCCACTTGATTTAATACTTGATCCGTTAATGTTAGCTTATATTCTGCACCATCTACTGCGATATCCTTTGTTATCATAAATTTTGTTCAAAAAGTAGGTTCTTATAAGTTTCTGACGATTAGAATACGATCATATCAAGTGCATGTGCATCACTAATCAATGTAGTATGTCTTGAGTTTATCACATAACCATTTTTAATCTCTTTTGTAGGGACCCATCTGTTTGTTGATGTATAGTGTCTATCTTTTACCAACATCTTCTCTACTTCCTCGATATCCAATTCACCTTCTTCAATTTTCTGTGTTTCGAGGTGTTTTATTGTAATTATAACTTTAGTCACTTTGACCCTATCCCCAAATTTCCATTGCATAGGTGTTGTTTCATCTGACACCTCAACTACTTTTATTTTCATTTCTTTTGTGCCTAGTACATTCTTACTGATTAGCATACGTTCGTCAATGAAATCTGAAAAACTCATAATTTTTTCTCTAATGTGTCATTAATAAACAAAGATGATATTTTTGAGATATGATGCTAATTTACTCTGAGAGTTATTTTCCGATGTCGGGATTTGAATGGCATTTCGTAATCTTTTAAATTTAGTTTCTTTTTTTGGCCTTGAATTAATGCATATGTGGTTCCATCATACCTACATACCATGTCTATCGGATCTTTTCTCTCATTCCATACTTTGTAAAACTCTCTTAACTCTCTTTTTTCATACAAACCCGTTCCAATCCTTTTCTTTGATAGAAATTTGAATGCAAGTACCACTTTTCTTGTTTTATACACTGTAAAATTATTTGTCCAATTCAGGCATCTGGTTATCTGATCAAATGGAACTGTTAATGTTGTACCTGTTCCAGATTTTGCTTCAATTGTAAATATCATGCTGTTTTCATTATTGACACATAGAATATCAGGTAATGCCACGCTGGGAGACCCTAGCCTAAATGCTTTCCAATCATCCATTTTATTGAATCGCTTAACTAGCGTATCTTCCCAATTATAGCCTCTCTGTCTTCTAGTTTGTGCAATTTTTTTAAAATTAAGTGATTTTGTTCTATTTTCAATTTTTAAATTAGATCTCATGCATTGTATTCATTTTATGGAATATAGTAATACGGGTTATTCTGTAATGACCAATTACTAATTGTTTTCGACAAGAAATGAATAATGAGGTTTAGAGTTAAATGATACACTCATTCTAACTGATTGACCTATTTCCGGTATCGATGATGATAATATATCTCCCAAAACGCGTATGCCATCATCAATTTCTATTAATCCAAAATACGTGGATTCTCTTTTTGAAAATTCCATTATTTTTCCAAGATTTGTAGATTTTTTCCAATCTGTTCTATTATGACATTTATGACAAATTTCTTTAGGGGGCCATATTGTATCATTACAATTTTTACAATAACATATTTGGAAAACACCTTCTTTTAATTGATCTTCAAAAAATGTCAATTTTTTAATACCATAATTGAACTTGATGTTCCTGCTGCAGACATATTGTGAATTAATCCTATTTTTGCATTAGAGATTTGACGTTTATCTGATTTACCTTGAAGTTGATTTGTAATCTCTATTGTTTGGGATATTCCTGTAGCACCTAAAGGATGCCCAGCTCCAATTAATCCTCCTCGAGGATTTATCATTCTATTTTCGGTATTGAATAAATCTCTAACAAATTCTCCACTTTTCTCATTTGATGTTAGTCCTAATTCGGATATTGCCATTAATTCACAAACAGAGAAAGCATCATGCACTTCTGCGACATCAATTTGCTTTGCTTCAATTTTTGCCATTTTATATGCCAAATCTGCAGCTATTCTTGTACTCTCAATCTCTCCAAGAATATTTTTTGTAAAACTTGCAGATGTAGTTTTTTGCCCAATTCCAGTAATTTCAATTGGTTGATCAGAAAATATTTTGGCTTTTTCTTCAGATGCCAATAAAATTGATGAACTTCCAGAACATGAACGTGAACAATCTAAAATTCTAAGATCATCTGTAATTTGTTTGGAATTCATTACTTCAGATATGGTTCTAGGCTCATTACTATATGCAAATGGATTATCCATTGCATGTTTGTGGTTTTTAGCAGATACTATAGCTAATTCTTCTTCCGTTGTTTGAAATTTTCTTTTATGTGATTTAGTAAGCATTGATCCCCAATAGATTGGGTGCTCAAGATTTCCTCGAGATCTATCCCATTCTAAAACTTGACCGGGATTAGTTGCAGACTCTACACCTGAAACCAGTACCATATCTGATAATCCTGAAGAAATATAGGCGTATGCGGAAATGATGGCGTTTGTTCCTGAACTACAAAGATGTTCAATAGAATGTGAAATTTTAGGTCGTATACCCAATGTTTCTGATAAAATTGCACCAAGATATTTTGAATTATTATTTGTAGAAACAAGAACTCCATCAATATCGTTTGAATCATAATTATTTACAGATTGAATACAATTACTAGCTGATTCAAAAAGTAATTTTTCAACATCTCTTTCATCTTTTGAAAATTTTGTTTGTCCTGTACCTACTATTGCTACCTTATTCATTTGATCCTCCTGAAAATGTTTTTGTTAATAATTCAAATGATTCTTTTACGTTACCTATCGGATTAAATTGAATAATAGGTAGATCTATACCTATATCTTGAAATGCATTTAATTTTTTTACTGCAACATCTGGTGTACCTGCAATGCATAAATCATCTAACATTTTATCTGATACAAATTCATCCAAACCATTTAATCCGCCTTTCTCATACTCCTCGTAAATAATTCCTGTTTCTTCAGAATATCCTGTTGATTGTAAAAATTCACGATAGATTGTTCCTACTGCGATGTAAAAACTAAGAGTCTTCTTTGCACGTTTTACAGCTTTTTCATAATCGTTATGAATACATGTGATTATCTGTAATGTAGTATCGATTTTTTTCTTTTTTTGCATTCTTGAAATTGTTTCTTTCATCTCGTTTTTTGGTCTTAAATAAAATATTACTCCATCTGCAATATCCCATGTCATTTCAACCATTTTTTGATTAATAGCTGCAAGATAAATTGGAATTTCTTTCCTTTTCGGCTTTGTTAATAATGAAAAATCTTTCAGTGAAAAAATTTTTCCAGAATAATTAATTTTTTCTCCACACAATGCCATACGTATGATTTCAACATATTCTTTCATTCTTTGTACAGGTGATTCAAAAGAATTACCGTGAAAATTTTCCACAATTGGTATGCTACTCGTGCCCAATCCAAGTATTAATCGACCGTTAGAAATTATGTCAATTGTAGCGGCACCCATTGCAATTAAACTTGGACTTCTAGAATAGATGTTGATGATGGATGACCCAATTTTTGAAAATGTATTTTCTTTAGATGCCTGCCCTAACATAGAAAAATTTTCCATGCCCCAAGTTTCCGGAATCCACATAACTTCCGGTTTTATCTCATTTAATTTTTGAGAACACTCTAAAACTTCATCAATTGAAAGTAACGACCCTAGACTGTAAGATAATCTTCTCATTTCAATACTTGAAATATTTAGAATATTTTTTTGATTTTATTTCTTTCGAACATTCCTCGATATCTTTGTGAGAATCTATAGAAAACCATAATGCGTTTTTGAATTTTATAGTTTCTAGTGTCTTTTTTTTAGCCATTTTCGGAAAAACTGTTCCTTCTAAACTTCCTTTTTTTGGAATTATTTTTTCTATATTTTTTGAAAGATGGTATATTCCTGGATTCATCCAAACGTTCGTTACATCCATTTTTTCATTAAATTTCAAAATTTTATTATTTTTAATATTCATCGTACCAAATTTTGTTTTTAGTTCATTTGATGCAATTGTATTTGGTTTTTTTAGAATTTTACGAAGATCAATATTTGTTACAATATCTCCATTTAATACTAAAAATGATTCATCTTTTACATTAACAAGTGCTTTTTTGATTGCACCTCCAGTACCTAAAGGTGTTTTTTCAATTGAGAAGATTATATCACAACCGAAATTTTTCTTTTTTTTAAGAAAGTTCTCTATTTGATTTGATTTGTAACCACTTGAAATAATAATTTCAGTTATTCCATATTTTTTTAGATATTTTATAGTGCGCTCAATTAATGGCATATTGTTTATTGGGATTAATGGTTTTGGAATTTTATCTGTGATTGGACGCAATCTTTTACCTCTTCCTCCTGCCAAAATTATTGCTTTCATATTACGTTCTAATTATTTCTATTTTTTAACTTATGTTATCCTATATGATCATCTCAAATGCAGTTAGCCCGAAGAAATATCCTACCAAAACCATTGTTATTCCCCATCCGCAGGAACCTAGTATTGTATATAGCAAAAATTTCTTGATACTCATTTTCAATAATCCTGCTGGAACTGAAATCATTTCTCTAAACACAGGAATCATTCTTCCAAACAAAACTGCTTTATCACCATATTTTTCAAACCATCTTTCAACTCGGTCTAATTTTTTTTCAGAAATTCTAACTTTGTTCAAATATTTTAGTAATACAGTTCGACCTAATTTTAGAGCAATTAGATAAATTACTGTCGATCCAATTGATGCACCTAGCCCCCCTACAATGCCTAATAGCACTGCCTCTGCAACGCTTAGACCATTTTGTGATGCGATAAACCCTGCAGTTGGAAATACTGCCATTGTAGGGATTGGAGGAATTATTGTTTCAATTAATGCTGCAACAAAAACGCCTGTGTACAAATATTCTGAAAGTAAATCTGCAATCCATTGAATTAATATTTGTAGTTCACTCATCTTCTTTTTTCTCAGTTATGTAGTAGTGTAATTCGGTGTAACATTCCTTGCAATACTCTTCAAATTTTGTATGTTCACAGTCATAACCTTTGCTAGTATCTTGTCCACATTTTTCACATTTTGGCATGTGAAATTCTAATTTGATGACTTCTTTATCTTTATTGCACCTAATACAATTTGGAAAATTCCTGGAGCAAATAACATTACAGGATTTCTTTCTACGCCTTCTGGTGCAGGGGTTCCAACCATTGCTAGACCTCCAATCAAGATTAAGACTCCTGAAATAATGATCATTCCGCCTAATCCTTTTGATGATTCTTTTAGAGATATAAAAAATGCAATTATCGGCAAAATTATTGCAGGACCTCCTAGACCCATGCCTCTTTGCATATCATTTAGCGGCAGAAATCCATCACTTTTCTCACCATCTGCACCCATACTAGATGCAACATCTGCACCATACAATAATAGCAATCCTATTGCAATACCTGTGATTACTATTGATGCTTTCAATGCCATGTTATTTTTTGAAATTAAGTATTAATAAACTATTTTGATAAATTTTGAAACTAGTACTAAGTTTGTTTTGGTTCAATAACCAAATTCTTCTTTAAATCTTCAACTTGAGTTAACAATTCATTCATCCCTGAATTGTCTTTATCTACAATGTTGATATGCCCAATTTTTCTTTGAGGCTTGGATTCTAGTTTTCCATACATCTTCAAAAAAATATTATTTTTTTTAGGGCATAACACATTGTATTCGCCTTGAAATGTTGCAGGACCTAGAATATTATACATGATGGTCGGGGATTTAATCAACACCTCTCCCAAACTCATACCTAAGATTGCTCTTAGATGTTGTTCAAACTGAGATGTATCACTAGATTGTAATGTATGATGTCCAGAATTATGCACTCTAGGTGCAATCTCATTTATCAAAATTTCATCATCTGATGTAACAAACATTTCAATTCCGAAAACACCTGCACCATGTAACACTTCCATGGTTTTTTCAGCTATTCGCTCTGCTTGTTTTTTCACATTTTCCGAAACACGACCAGGTGCAATTGTCATTTTTAGGATATTATTTTCATGAATGTTTTCCACTACAGGATAGGTTGCAATCTCACCTTTAGTATTTCTTGCAGCTATTACTGAAACCTCCTTTTCAAATTTTATGAATTTTTCCACCATGAGTGATTTTCCTGAAAATAAATCTAATGCATCATCAATGTCTGATTTTGAATTAATCTTATAATTTCCTCGTCCGTCGTATGCATCTTTTCTCATTTTTAATAATAATGGAAGCCCCATCTTGTCTATCATTTGATCTAATTCCTCTTTATTTTCAATTATTGCAAATTCTGCCACAGGGATGCCGTTATTTTGTAAAAACTGTTTTTGTAATAATTTATCTTGAATAATTTTTAGGGTATCTGGAGAGGGGTTTATCTCAGTATACGCTTCTAGTTTTTTTAATGTGTCACTATCCCCTGATTCAATTTCATATGTTATGATATCGGACAATTCAGATAATTTCTTAATTGCATCTTCATCTTTGAAATCTGCAATAATTTGTTCTGCCCCCACTTTTGATGCAGGACAGTTTTCTGTAGGGTCTAATACTATGATCTTCGAGATTTCCTCTTTCATATTATGAGCTGCTTCGGTAAGCATCATTCCTAATTGTCCTCCACCTATTATTCCTAGAACTTTGCTCATAACGACAAACAATTTCTGTAATACATAATAGTTTAGCGAAATTTTTTGATTGAAATTGTTTAAAAACACCCGAAAGCTTGAAAAAATATTGAAATCAAAAAAACCATTTGTCGGAATAATCATGGGTTCAAGCTCAGATAGTCGTATCATGCATGGTGCGGCTGAAATTCTAGATTCCTTTTCAATTTCACATGAAGATCAGATAATTTCTGCACATCGTACTCCTGAAAGATTGGATGAATATGCCAAACATGCTGAAAAAAATAACTTTAAAGTTATAATTGCAGGTGCTGGAGGAGCTGCACATCTTCCTGGAATGATTGCATCACATACAACAATTCCTGTCATAGGAGTTCCAATCATGGTGTATAATGATAAACAACTGAAAAAATCAGATAAAAACAAATATTCAGCATTTGGTGGTCTTGATTCTCTTTTGTCAATTTCAGAAATGCCAACCGGTTCTCCTGTGGTTGCTGTTGGAATCAACAAAGCATCAAATGCAGGAATCTATGCACTAAAAATTCTTGGAAATTCTTTCCCAGAAATCAAAACCAAATTGAAGAAACATAAATTTGACCAATATACTTCAGTTCTCAAAGAATCCGAAGAGTTGAAAAAATTAGGGTTATCTAAATTTGTGAAGAAGAAATTCCGTTAAGATATAACCTGAAATTCAATATTTTTGTCTCGTAAATGATTGATTAATTCATTTGATTGATTTTGATCTTCTGTTTCAAGACTAATTGTTACCTCTGCAGAGCCTGCATTTACTTCAGAACTTAGTCTGTCATGAATCACTTCAACAATATTTACATTAATTGAAGAGATTTCATCAACTAACTCCTTTAATGCACCCGGCTTATCTTTTAGTAGGACGGAGATTTTTAGCATTCTTCCCATTCCAGATAACCCTTTAGAAACAATTTGGCCCAAAAGATACATGTCTATGTTCCCTCCACACAATATTGGAACGACATTTTTTCCTGGCTCAGGGTTATGTTTTAAAATGTATGCGAGTGCTACTGCACCTGCAGGTTCAACTACTGCTTTTGAACGCTCCATTAACAAAAACATCGCATTAATGATTTCACTATCCTCTACAGTGACAATCTTGTCGATTTTTTGTTTGACTATTTCGAAAGTTAGCTTTCCAGGGGTCTTAACAGATATTCCGTCAGCAATAGTTGTCGCTCCATTCACTGTTTGAAGTGAATTAGTTTCTAAGGATTTTTTCATTGCAGGATAAGCATTAGATTCAACACCTATGATCTTTACATTGGGATGTTTCTCTTTTACAGCCATGATAATCCCTGCGGCTAATCCTCCTCCTCCAATTGGAACATAAATTTCATCTACATCAGGTAATTGTTCTATTATCTCTAAACCAATTACTCCTTGACCTGCAATGACATGGGAGTCGTCAAAGGCATGAATTATTGTTGAATCTGATTCTTCGGATATTTTTTTAGCATATGCCCATGATTCGTCATAAGTTGTGCCCTCCAAAACAACTTTAGCACCATAGCCCCTGGTAGCCGCTACTTTTGCAGGGGATGCATTTTTTGGCATCACTATAGTGCATGGAATGTTTTCAATGTGAGATGCAAATGCAACTCCCTGTGAATGATTTCCGGCAGATGCTGCAACAACTCCTTTGTTTTTCTCATCATCCGTCAAAGATTTGATTTTATAATATGCTCCACGAATTTTAAACGAGCCTGTTTTTTGTTCATATTCATTTTTAAGATAAACATTAGCTCCGCAAATTTTACTAAATGTTTCAGAAAATTCCAAATTTGTCTTTCGAATTACTTTATTTTGAGTTTGCTGTGCCTTCACAACATCCTCATATGTTATTGTCATGGAATTGTTGCACCTTCAGTACATAATTAAATTGTATGAAATCAATTGACTTCTTTAATTTATGCCTAGAGATTAAAAAATTCCTAAATACTTGCGATCAAACTCTAAATTATTAGTCAAGTGGCACAATTCCCCAAAAAGGCATGATAGCCTTTGTGCCCTTGATTATGATTTATTCTCTAGAATCATATTGAGAATATTCTCAATACATTGTTTGATCCTGACTTTGAGTTGTTCACTAATGAGTGATACATCAATCAGTCCCTGCTTTGCACCATTGTCCACATATTCCAGATCAATGTTACACAGACATCCTTCTTCCCCATTGACCAGTTTTTGTTCATCAATCATAACCGACGTAGTATGAAATGTTTCTAATAGTAAATTATCCAATTCTTTAAACAATTGATTTTTCTTATCTTGAATATCAATAATTTCTGGTTGAGACTCATCAACCATTTTCTTTATTTTTAACGCTAGTTCTTCATCATTATAAAATAATTCAAATAACTCTTGTTTAGGCATGTCCTTGAATCCTAATTCATTTAATTTTTCAAGTATCAATCTTTCACTTTCATCTTTATATTTTGATTCAGAATCACCAGAATTGTTAATTAATCCCGCAAGTTTTTTCTGTAATTCAATTACTTTTTGCAAGGGTCTGTAATATAATAAAACATGATACTGTAATGAAGCATGTAGTGATAAAATATAATCCTCAATCCTAATTTCTGATTTTATAAATATTCGTCTTAAATCTTCATCACTAGAGTATGTGACGCCTTGTGAACTCCATTCTGATAATTTTGAATTAAAATCTCCAAAGAAAACTTCCACATTTTTAATATCAAAAGTTTCTACTTGTTTTGTAGTACTATCCCCTAACATTACATTACATGTTACACTTCTAGTTTCATGAATAATTTTTTTAAGGAATTCGTCCTGAATCTTTTTATTCAGTTTGTTTAATTCTAAAAAGAACTCATTATTTGTAATATTGCCTATTCTCATATGATTTCTTTCATATACTTCCTTAAATTCTATCAATTATGGAAACTTTTTTTGATAACATATGCAAACTAAAACATGAATTTGTAAAATCATACAAAGGCAATAGTCACACCACTGAAATTTTGCCTAACTCACCTTCGAATTCATTCATAGTTGAAAAAAATCATCTCGTCTTACTTCATAAGTTTCTAGAGAATAACCCCATTTACTCAAATCAAATATCTGAAAGACTCTGCGATGTAAATTGCACTATATTTGAAGGAGATCTAAATAATTATTGGATTGACAGCATAAAACATGATACAAGTTATGCCCCATTTTATCCTACATGGATGCTTTCAGCATATGCATTGGCACGTGAAGCACAAAATCTTGGATTTGAACAGATCATAGACATAGGTTCAGGAGATGGCAGAATTGCATATTGTGGAAAAATTTTAGGAATGGATTCAATTTCAATAGAACTTGATGAGAATTTGGTTGCAATGCAAAAAGAATTATCATTAAAGACAGGAGTTTTGTTTAATCCTAATTGTTCTGATGCAACAATATATGATTTTCAGAAAATTCCATCAAAGGCAACTGTTTTTGTTATTGGAGGGGTGCCTGAAATTGGCGAAATGTTAGCTGACTCGGTAATTACAAATGTATTACAAAATGATGCCATTTTAGGTAATTCTGCATTCGCTCTCACTGGAAGTTATGCTAAAAGAAGATTTTCAAAAGTTCAATCGAATTTTGGATGGGATGAACTAATCAAAAAATTTCAATTAAGGGTAATTTCGACTATTTCCTTACCGACTTATTGGACAATGGACCAAAAATTCGAGACCCCGTATATTTTCACGAAAAAAGAATAAAAGTAGTAACCAATCAAAATAACACATGTCTAAAAAAGAGGATTCAGTTTTGCCTTCAGATTCAAGTTCTGCTCAATCAGATACGACTGAAAAAGGTAGTGTTGCCGATATGATGCTTGGAAAGAGTTCTGAAAAGGTAATAGATTCAGATACCATGATTCAAGAAACTCAACAAAGAATATGGAGTTCGTTAAAAAAAGGAATTGAGTATGATGCAACAGTTGACCGATCTGATGCATATCTCAGAAAACATGTTCATGAAAAACAATCCATGGTTGTAATGTATGTAGATTTAGTTGGGTCTACAGATATCACATTAACACTACCTGAAGAGAAGATTGCAATAATAATCAGCTCTTTTGCTCAAGAAATGGCGTTTGCAATCCGACATCATGGCGGATTTACATTAAAATTTGTAGGTGATGCAGTTATCGGATATTTTGTAAATACTAGTTCCTTAATTGCAGCAGATAATGCCGTAAGTTGTGCAAAATCCATGATAAAAATTATTGAAGAAGGAATCAATCCAATCCTAAACCAATATGATTATCCAGATTTATTTGTCAAAATTGGAGTAGATTTTGGAACAAACATGATTATCAGATATGGGTCAGATGCTGAAAAATCACATGTAGATATTTTAGGTCCTACAATGAATATTGCAGCAAAAATTCAAGGAAAAGCAAAACCTCAAGAAATTCTAATAGGTCATGATGTCTATAACAGAATTCATCCTTCAGTTCAAAAAGAATTCTCTAAAAAGATATGGAATGAAGGGGAATGGAAATACCATAGTAGAGAAACCGGTGAATTATATCCAGTTTATCATTATTCTAGTTAAATTGTAAAGTTGTCTGGGCATTCTACATGTTCGTAGTGATGTTCTGTAAATTGCTCTTCTATAACATACATCACAATTTTGTGTAATTCGCCATCACGGATTATTTTTTCACATTTTAGACAACGTTTTACTTTATCGTGTTGCATGGATCAATCCAAATTCATGATCGCTATAAGGATCTGCGATCAGAAGAATATGACTAAAAATTGACGTTTATTCACAATCTAAGCCTAGTTATCTTATACGAATGCTAAAATATTGTCCAAGAATCACTATATCATGGATACTGGATTCTTCAAAGAAAGAAAAACAGCATTTAACCCTGTTGAAGCAAACTTGGGTGATGAAACAATTCGTTATCCTCCAAAGAGCAACCCTCCAACAGGATTCTCAGGAATTAACGAGATTAGAGAAAAATTTAACAGGAGAAATGCATCAATGATGCCAAATCTTGAAGATTTTAATCAAATGTTCCGTCAACATGCAGATGGTTTGTTAAATTCCAACCAGTCTGTCTTTCCGCCAGGACATCCATTATACAATAGAGAAAAATCATTTTCTTTGATGAAAGAAGCAAATGACAAGCTATTGAAAGAGAATTTAGAGTTAAAAAAGCAACTAGACTCTAAAGGTAAAGATAGTTTCACACCAAAATTTTAGAAAATCTTTTTGATTATTCTGGCGTAAATCCAACATACCCTGTAGTTTGTTTTGCCTTATCTTCTGAAAAATCAGGTTCAAACAAGGAGATCATGTAACCATCAGGATCTAATATTATTGCATTTTTTCCTGCTTGTCTTTTTTGATCTTCTCTAAAAATTTTCACCCCTGATTGTTTCACTTCCTCTATTGCAGAATGTAAATCTCCTACGGTCAATCCAATTAAAATTCCATTTCCTTTTGAAGTTTCTGTATTAGAGGTTGTCAGAGATGCAGGATGTAGACTTAGCACCCCTCCTGATTGTTGCCCTAAATCCACCCAATTTCTTCTCTCATTTTTTATTGGCATTCCTAAAACTTCATGATAAAATTTAATCGAGGTATCTAAATCCTTTACCTCAAGAATGATATTTCCAATTCGTTTAATGTTCATAGATTATTACCTCAATTATTAGTTATAAGATTTTATGGATTTACCTCTACCATGGTTTCAGTTCTAATCACTCCAGGTATTTTTTGTATTTGAGTTGTAATATCTTTAATCTCGAATAATTCGTTCACATCAATTACTGCAACTGCATCATATTGACCACTAACAGGAAAAGACTCTGTGATTTTATCCACTTTTCTTAATCTTGCAGCTATGAGTTTTTTGGGCGATTTTACAAGTATCACTGCCCTTACCATCCCATATCCACCTCCACTTCGATTAATGTTTCAGTATCCACAATCTCTTTTACATTTTTTAGATCAATTACAACCGTATTAATTTCATCTATAGATGAATTCAAAATTACAGATATATCTGCCCTGCCTGTGACAACCATAATATCTTTCGAAATTTTTCTTTTTTTTCTTAAAATTTGAACAACTTTGTCAACCATACCTGGTTTCACTGTAATCATGCATAGGGCTTTCATGAATTAGACATACCATAGTATGTGAAAAGGATTTCTAATCAGAACCTGCTTCTTGTGAACGTGCTTCTTCAAGATATGCACGTCGTTCTTCATCCGCAATTTCTTTATCTTCTGTCAAATCATCATCTATTATTACAATTCCAGAATCGTCAGGCTCTGTTTTGATTTTCGTTTTAGAGGCTTTTTTTGTAGTTTTTTTTGCCACTTTCTTTGCCACTTTCTTTGTTGTTTTCTTTTTTTCTGCCAAGTGATTCGATGAAAATCAGAATATCATATTATTAAACATTTCATTATTGAACAAAGAGGTAAATGCCGAGGGGGTGATTTGAACTCCCGACAGCCACGTCTTCAGCGTGGTGCTCTCCCAGGCTGAGCTACCTCGGCATGAAAAACTTGCAAATTAATTGAAATTAAAGCGTATTGTTTAGGGGATCCAGACAACATCGGGGATGTTTTTTCTATGATTTACTATACGAGCTAGAACAAACATAAGATCTGATACTCTATTGAGGTAGATACCTGCAAATTTGTTGATTTCTTCAGTTCTTAATAATGAAACAACATGAGTTTCTGCACGTCTAGATATTGTACGAGATAAATGAAGAATTGACGCCAATAAAGAACCACCAGGCAATATGAAACTGGTTAATTCAGATAATTGCGGCTCTAACAAATCAATTTTATCTTCTAGAAATGTAACCATTTCTTCAGTTGTTCTAGTGGTTTTATTTGAAATATCTGGATTTGCAAGATCAGAACCTACTACGAACAAATCATTTTGTATTTTAACTAAAATTTCTTTAATTTCATCATCTAATTCTAGTGAAAGTGCAATTCCAATTGATGAGTTAAGTTCATCAACTGCTCCATAAGACATTATTCTGCCGTGAGATTTCCATACCCGTGTATTATCAAATAATGATGTTTTTCCCTCATCACCTGTTTTAGTATAAATTTTCATGAATTTTTTTTATTATCACATCTATTAAGGGTAATGTTAAATTTACATGGTCAAAATTGCATGTTATGACGGAAATCAATATCGCAAATGAACTCTTTTTAAATAAAAAATTTGAAGATGCAGTTCTTCAATATGAAAAAATATTAAAAAATGATCCGCATGATTTAACGGCTCTAAATAACAATGGGTATACACTAAGCAAATTAAAGAGATATGACGCAGCTATAGAATGCTATAATCGTTCATTACAAATTAAACCTGATGACAAATTAGTTCAGATAAATATAATATCCGTATATCGAAAAACTGGTAGAATTGATGATGCATTAGAATTATGCAATAGAATATTGGAAAAAAATCCTGATGAATTAATTGTATTATATCATAAATTACGATTATTAAAAAAATCTAATAAAATTACAGAATCAAATGAAATTTGTAATAAAATTCTCAAAAAATACCCGTATAATACAGATGTACAAAATGAACTTATTAAATAGAATTTGTCTTTGTAAATATGATCTCTGAATTCTTTTTTCAAATTGCGGGATTAAAAAAATTACCGCGGTCAGGATGGAAAATAAAACTTGGACTAGATGATTCAGAATCAGTCGCAGAGCATTCCTATATGATGTCTGTAATGTCAATGGTATTGGCAGATATGAAATCTCTAAATTCAGAAAAAGTAATCAAGATGTCTATTTTACATGATTGGGCAGAATCAAAAATTGGTGATTTTATGCCTGATGAAATTGGTTATGATAAAAAATCAGAATTAGAAAACTATGCCATGACTGAAATTTTAGAATCACTTCCGCAAAAAATTCAATCAGATTATCAAAATATGTGGGATGAATTTTTAGTTAGAGATACTCCAGAGGCGAAATTAGTTCATGAATTAGATAAATTAGAGATGGCACTACAAGCAAAAATTTATGAAACAGCCACTGATCCTGAAAAAGTTAAACCCTTCATTATTTCGGCAGTTGAGCAAATAATGGATCCTGATGTAAAGAAGATTCTAATGGACATCTTAAAATAAATACAAAATTACTTTTGAGTATCGTAATTATGTCTGAAAACAATGATGAATTGATAAAAGCACAAAATGAATTAATCGGTATTTTGTTTGAAATTATTAAACGTCTCCAATCCAATAACGATTTGGATGCAGAGTATTTTCAAATCCTTGGCAAGAAAGTTAGAACTGAAACAGAGAATTCAAGATTAGATGAAATTACTAACGAGCGGGGAGATAATGCAGAAGTTGTTTCAAGATTATTGAAACAAATAGAGTCTAATTAATGACCACAACTACATGAATCTCCGTCATCACACGTATCATCAACAATTCTAAACTTGTTTGTCTGTTCAAATTTTGATTGTGTATAATGTGAGATATTTACAATACGCATTATAACATCTTTTACATTCCAAGTACCTTCATTTTCAAACCAAGATTCAATTTCATCAACATCATATCGCTCTCCTTTTTCATTAATTTCTTTGAAAATTTGTTTTATGAGAGATTCATTTTCAGATGTTAGTTTAGATTTATCTTCAATTAACGTGGTTATCTCGTTTAAACGCATAATTGTTGAATTTAGTAATGGCATAGAAATTGTTAATTTTTATAGCATTTATAATATTTCTATCATATGCAATATTTTCAAGCATTAAAAGCGGGACAGAAAAGAGTCGAAGCATCACGAGCATATCTAAATTCAATTTCAAATGACAGAGCAATGCCGGCATTAGCATTACGCGATAATAAAACAAACGTATGGGAACCAGTAGGTGAAGAAAACCTCTATGCAGTAATTGATGAATCCTCAGGATTTGTTTTAACAGATTCTAGTGGTTACATTATTGCATTATGTGATTCAAAAGGCACCTCGAAATCCCTAGTTCAGAGTCTAAATCAAGAACAAAAAGACAACATTGTAGAATTATTGAAAAAAGACAACATTGTAGAGTACAAGGGCAAAGTAGCTTTACCTGTGTAGATTTTATTAATGCCATCAATTATCATACTAAGATGAACAAATATTCGAAAATCATAGAAGTAAAAGGCCATCTTATTGATTCACTGGTTTTGACAAAAATTTTTGACAGAGTTATGGATCTTGAAGGTAAATTCGAAGTTATGAAGATTTCAGTTGGGAAACTGAAAACAGATGAAAGTTATGCAAAATTAAAAATTATTGGAAAAAACAAGACACATCTAAATGAAATAATGACTGCTTTGCACAGAGAAGGTGCAACTACAAAAAGTCAAAAAAATTGTAAAATAAAAGCAGCTACAAAACATATGGTATTTCCAGATAATTTTTACAGTACAACAAACAACCATACTGCAATTTATCACAAAAACAAATGGATTGATGTAGATAATATGATGATGGACAAGTGTATTGTAATTAAATCAAATAAGGCAAAATGCGTACCAATTAGAGAAATTAAAAAAGGAGATAAAATAGTGGTAGGGGAAGATGGAATTAAAGTTTCAACGCCTGAACGTCCAAGAGAAGGAATGAATGTTTTCCAATTTATGGGAAGTGGAAGCTCTAGTGAAAGACCAACCCAACATATTGCAAGAAAAGTTGCAGAAGATATTATGAAAACAAAAAAACAAGGTGGAAAAATTATCTTAGTTGGAGGTCCTGCAATCGTACATACGGGCGCAGCTGATGCAGTTGCAATGATGATTAAAACAGGTCACATTAATGCAGTTTTGGCAGGAAATGCACTTGCAGTACATGATGTAGAATATGCAACACTAGGTACTTCATTGGGAATGAGAGTTAAAGATGGAACGTTGGCCGTAAGAGGTCATAGAAATCATATGGATGCCATAAATTCAGTATTCAAAGCAGGTTCACTAAAGAAAATGGTTCAACAGAAGAAATTAACTCGAGGAATAATGTATGAATGTGTTAAGAAAAAAATTCCATTTGTTTTAGCAGGATCATTGAGAGATGATGGACCATTACCAGACGTAATTACAGATATTGCAGAATCTCAAAGAGAATACAAAAAAGTTCTGAAAGGTGCAAGCATGGTGATCATGGTATCTACAATGTTACATTCTATTGCAACTGGCAATATGCTTCCAGCAAATGTCAAGGTAATTGTAATTGACATCAATCAGCCAACCGTAACAAAATTGATGGATAGAGGTACATGGCAAGCATTAGGAATAGTATCTGACGTAGGCGCATTTTTGCCAATGGTTGCAAATCAAATTAGAGGTAAAAAATGACAGTAAAAGAAATTGAACATATAGATTTTAACAAAGGAAATGGAATTGTTCCCGTGATAGTTCAAGATTCAGACTCTAAAGATGTTCTTACCCTGGCATATACAAACAAAGAATCTCTTGAACTAACAAAAAAGACTGGAAACTCGTGGTTTTGGAGTCGTTCTAGAAATAAACTATGGATGAAAGGAGAAGAGTCAGGAAATACTCAGAAAGTGAAAAAGATATTGGTCGATTGTGATTCCGATGCCATAATCTATTTGGTAGAACCATCAGGTCCTGCATGTCATACAGGAAAACAAACCTGTTTTCATAATGATATGGGGTTTTAGAAATCTCTTATCTGTGCAAGTAATTCTTTTGTTTTGTGAAGTACATTTTCAGGATAACAGTTTAACATCCATCCATTATAGATTTTTGAGAATTTCATATCATTACATGTCACATCATATTCTTCAATACTATTGTCAAATTTCCAATCAAATCCATTTCGAATAGTAATTTCAGGATAATTGTGGCCTCTTACCAAAGATATTTCCCAGAGATCTTCATCAAAATCAATTTCTGCATATAATGCATTTGGATACAAGTAAATTACATTGGGATGAGAGATTATTGCATCGAATTCTACTGAGGTCACATACTCATTATGTAATAGGATAATTTTCTCATATTGTGCCAGTACATTTGGATTTTGGTGAATTGTAATATCTGTAATTACGTCATACCCTAAAAGACTTAGAACTTGTAAACCATTTGCACTTGACGTGAAACCTGGATTATATTCTTCATCTATTTTTACAGTAAGGCAATCATCTTCTCGAAATAGAACTCCATGAAATTCTTGATCACATTCTCCACGATAAAATGTATAAAATCCTGGTTCAGAATATGCAGCTGCAGTGAATATGGGAAAAACTACTGCAGACTTTTTATTATTTTTTAAATCTTGATAAATGTCTAATTTTGATTCATCTAGTTCATAGTATACATTTCGCCAGATTTTTTCACCATCAATCATTTCAAAATCATTTTCATATGCCATCACATTGAATAGAGATTCAACATTTGTTTGAATTAATTCTGGAGAGTCCATAACTTCAGTTCTTTCATCAATTTTTGGAATTTCAGTATTTTCAGAGGGGGTTATTCCAATATATGCTCCAATAATGATAATCATGATAACAATAGGAATCCCAATTACTTTTTGATTCATTGATCTAATTTTGATTTAATTAATTCAAGTGTTTTGACAGGGTCTGCTTTTCCTTTTGTCTTCTGCATTACTTTTCCTACGAGGAAATTCACTGTTTCAGGACGTTCTTTAGCGTCAATTACCGCCTGTTTTTCTTCTTCAAAAATTTGAGAGATTATCATATCTATTTCAGATGAATCTGAGACCTGACCCAAATCCAATTCTTGTAATACATCTTTTGTATTTTTGCCTGATTTTATAATTTCTTGAAGTGCAACTTTTGCAGAATTTCTAGTTATTACTTTAGAGTTCATTGCATCAACCAAATCAGAAAGATGTTGTGAGGTAATCTTTGAGTTTTGTTGTTTTTCTTTTGTATCAATAAATCCCAATAAGTCAGTGGTAATTAAATTTGCAATATCTTTTGCATTGGATTCATCATGTGCATTTTCAAATAATTCTGAATAATATTTGTCTGAAGACAAAATATCTGCAACTTGAGGTGCAATGTCATATTTTTCAACATATCTTTCTCTTTTAGAACCAATACTTTCAGGCATTTTTTCCTTCAACACATTACGTGTTTCTTGGTTAATTTTGACCCATGGGATATCATTTTCTAAGAAATATCTGTAATCTTGATCTTCTTCTTTACTTCTAGAACTAATAGTAATTTTTCGCCTATCATCCCAATGTCGAGTCTCCATTGCAATTTCAATATCCCGTTCTGACAAACTTTGTTGACGTGTTAATTCAAAATGTAATGCTTTCTCTAAATCATGAAAAGAACCAATATTTTTGATTTCAACTTTATTTCCACCTTCAATTGATACATTTCCATCGGCACGCATTGCACCTTCTAGACCAGGTTCTGCAACACCAAGGTTTTCTAATAAATCTGAAAGAATATTTAGAAATACTCGAACCTGTCTGGGATTTTCAAAATCAGGATCTGTCACAATTTCAACTAGAGGCGTTCCTGCACGATTATAATCCACTAAAGTAATTTTTGTTCTTTCTGATGCCCCTTCGTAAATCAATCGACCAGGATCTTCTTCTAATTGTATACGTCTAATTTTAATTTTTTTACCTTCAACGTCAACATAGCCTTCTCCTCCAACACTCATATCGCCATAAACATTAAGTTGTGTTATTTGAAAGTTTTTAGGTAAATCAGGATAGAAATAATTTTTTCTAAAGAATGCAATTTTTTCAGGAGTAGTACAGTTTAATGCCATTGCAATGCTAGTGGCAGATTCGACAGCTTTTTGATTTAATCTTGGAAGGGAACCTGGAAGTCCCATGCATACAGGACAGATGTTGTGATTTGGTTCAAATTCACGGTAGTTTGCTTTACAAGAGCAAAACAGTTTACTTTCAAGTTTTGTT